>Ga0315905_10002071_pt1 | contig 21275 bp, 20 predicted proteins | sample LakEriMetagenome_5_FD_203522 | JGI IMG/M metagenome (GOLD analysis project Ga0315905, IMG submission 203522) | Freshwater fungal communities from buoy surface, Lake Erie, Ohio, United States - Buoy 4 MA121 | ecosystem: Environmental > Aquatic > Freshwater > Lake | place: USA: Lake Erie, Ohio...
GCAAAAGAGCAGGTTTTGAATGTATTATAATAGTAATCAACAGTTCAAATGTTTTTCATGATACCTAACAGCATAAAACACAAACTATTTTTTTTCTGCTGCTGTCTCTGGCTCCTGGCCTGCTGGAGTTGCAATAACATTGATGTATACGAATGGAATACACCTGTCTCTCAGCATTCCTGGAACAGCAATGCAAAAATCAAAGGAAGTTTTAACATTGAAGACACCACCGATTATTATAACCTTTATATTATTATCAGACATACAGATTCTTATAGCTACAACAATATTTGGTTAAATGCAGGTCTGCAGTTTCCCGGCGATACCATGCAATTCAAAAAGATAAACCTAACGCTCGGAGATGATGCCCATGGATGGGAGGGAATTGGCATGGGTGATGTTTGGGAAGTCAAAAAAAGAATAAATACAGTACCGGCAAAATTCAACAAAATCGGAAGCTATAAATTTGAACTGGCGCACATCATGAGAGAAGATCCCCTGCAACACTTACTTAGTGCCGGATTCAGTATTGAGAAAATCCCCAACTGACCTAAAAGCTAAAAATTACTTAAATAACAATTGTTATTCATGTCTTTTGATAGCTTTCCCCAATTATTTTGTTATTTAGCGTTTCAAAATAGAAAGGCAAACCATATCTTTACCAAACTTTTTTACGCATAAAAAAAATATTGAAAGTGAAGAGGATACTTCTTTTTGTTTTTGCAGCAGTTACTATTGCTTTTGAAACCAATGCACAGGTTATTGACGGAGAGTTCAATCAGGGTGAATTTGGGTTTACGCTTGGAGGTGCGCATTATTTTGGTGATTTGAATACCCGCACTGAATTGAATAGACCAAGACCGTCGGTAGGATTGTTTTTCAGAAAAAACTTTGGTGATTATATTGCACTTAAAGTTGCCGGAAGATTTGCACAGGTTGAATATGCAGATGCCATCAGCAGAAACAATAACCTTTATCATAAAACCAGAAATCTTTCCTTTCACTCCAATCTTTTCGAATTCTCCGTGGTAGGTGATTTCAATTTCTTTAAATACTTACCAGGCAGCGAATACTATGGTTTCACCCCTTATGTTACATTGGGGGTAGGAGTATTTAGTTATGATCCATATACTTTTCTATTTGATAAAACCACCAATACGGTTGAAAAATATTACTTAAGACCATTAGGAACTGAAGGTCAGGCTGCTAACAACACTGAATATGGTACCATGGCCATTTGTGTTCCATTTGGTGTTGGATTGAAATACAGCATCAATAAAAAAGTCAACCTAAATTTCGAAATCAGTCAGCGTTTTACCAATACTGACTATCTTGACGATGTAAGTACAAGCTACGTTAAGGATGTTGCGACTGTTTTTCCTGATGGTCCAAATGGCCCAAGCCCGGCATTTCTTCTTCAAAACAGATCACTTGTTCCTAATGACTTCAATACCAATGGCAGACAAAGAGGCTGGAGCAAGCAAAAAGATCAGTATGTAATAGCCGAAGTAGGGGTATCATTCAACATCAGCACCTACCGTTGTCCAAATCCTTGATAAATATTCAATCCTTATTTGTGAAATGGTGAACAGGTTATAAACCATTGCCGTTTGCGCTTACATTTAATAACCTTGTTTCTTTTTTGTTACATTTGCCGAAACCCAATGTCGAAATCTAGTTAAATTAATGTCTGCTCAGCAAATTCAAATCAACAAAGACGCTCTGCCTGTTCATGTAGCCATTATCATGGATGGCAATGGAAGGTGGGCTGAAGAGCAGGGAAAAGATCGTCTTTTTGGTCATCTGAACGGAGTGGAAAGTGTAAGAGAAATCGTTGAATGTGCTGCCGAGTTGGAAATTAATTACCTTACACTTTATGCATTCAGCACCGAAAATTGGGACAGGCCACAATATGAGGTAGACGGATTGATGGAATTGCTTGTAGATACCATAAAAAAAGAAGTGCCTACCCTCAATAAAAATAATATCAGACTTAATGTCATAGGAGACCTCAACATGTTGCCCAACAATGCTAAAGCTGAACTGCTCGCAGCCATCGACGAAACTTCCAAAAACAATGGCCTTAATCTTATTATGGCATTGAGTTACAGCAGCAGATGGGAAATTATTGAAGCGGTAAAAAAAATAGCCGAAGCCGTTCAGTCAGGTAATATTGTTCCACAGGATATCAATACGACAACTTTTAGCACATACCTTACCACCGCGCAGTTTCCCGACCCCGAATTGATGATAAGAACAAGCGGCGAATATCGTATCAGCAATTTTCTCCTGTATCAACTTGCCTATACAGAACTTTATTTCACTCCAATAACATGGCCCGATTTCAAAAAAGAACACTTTTTGGAAGCTATTGCCGATTATCAAAGAAGAGAAAGACGTTTTGGCAAAACAGGACATCAAATAAAAACCAAAAAACAAACATCATGACATATTCCCCTTATATCTCCGCAAAATGATTTGAAGGGTGACTATTAACAATACGTTTTCAATTTGACGGCTTATATTGCCGCCTTTTAATAAAAAAGTTAATGCAGAGGATTACAAACAGGATTACTCTATTTTTTATCGCTTTTCTTTCTGGTTACAGCGTGTTGGCTCAAAATGACACAATTCCTGTTTCTGTAAATCCTGCATTGCTTGAAATCTTTTCCTCCAAATATCCCAAGTCTTATACTATCGATGAAATCACCGTTACAGGAACTCAATCTTTTGACCCAAGTCTGATTGTTTCTATTTCGGGATTGGCTGTAGGGGATAAAGTATTGCTGCCCGGATCAGATGCTTTTGGAAAAGCTATTGCAAAGCTTTGGAAACAAAGTCTTGTGTCTAATACCGTGATTAGCGTAACAAAAGTTCAGGGCTCTTCCATCTCTATAGAAATTGCCATTACAGAACGACCACGACTTATTGCTTTTTCTTTTGAAGGAGTGAAAAAAAGTGAGAAAGAAGATCTGGAAAATAAAATAGGCCTCTCAAAGGACAAAGTACTAACCGAAAACATGAAACTTAGTGCAGTTGAGGCGATCAAAAAATTTTATTACGATAAGGGATACAGAAACGTTACCATATCCATGAATGAGGATTTGATTTCAGGTATATCCAACGGTGTTAGTCTGACATTTGTCATCAACAAAGGGAGTAAAGTAAAAATCAACAATGTCAACTTTAGTGGCAACCTTCAAATTGAAGATGGCAAACTCAAAAAACAAATGAAGGGAACCAAGGAAATGGCGAGATTTTCACTTTATCCACAAAAAACCGTCAGCGTTTATGGTGATGAAGATAAAAGAAAATCATTTTCAGCCTATTTGTCAAGCCTAGATTTCCTTACGTATACTAAAACCATTAATTACCTGGACCCATATTTCAGACCCAAGTTTTTCAGCTCTTCCAAATTCAATGAAAAGAAATACCTGGAGGATAAGGAAAAGGTGCTCGACTATTACAATGCCAGAGGATTAAGGGATGCGGAATTGCTTGCAGACACTCAAATGATCAACAGCAAAGGCAATCTCGATATCGATATCCTGGTGAGCGAAGGAAGGCAATATTTTTTTGGTGATATCACATGGAAAGGTAATACCAAATATTCGGATTCCGTATTGAATTTTCTGCTTGGCATCGGCAAAGGGGATATTTACAATCTCGATCAATTAAACAAACGCCTTGGAAAACAATTGTCGATGGAAGGTGGCGACATCAGTAGTTTATACCAGGATGACGGCTATCTTTTTTTCAGAATTGATCCGATAGAAACTGCCGTATACAACGATACCATTGATTTTGAAATACGAATTACCGAAGGCCCTCAGGCCACTTATGGCAAAATAACGGTATCGGGTAACGACAAAACAAAAGACCATGTAATCATCAGAGAAATGCGTACCCGCCCGGGCGAAAAATTCAGCAGAGCTGATATCATCAGAACACAAAGAGAACTTTCTCAATTGGGTTATTTCAACCCCGAAAAAATCAACCCAAACATTATACCCAATGCTGATAACGGAACTGTTGACATCAATTGGGAAGTGGAAGAAAAATCCTCCGATCAGCTTGAACTTTCTGCAGGCTTTGGCGGAGGAATCGGACTTACAGGAACATTAGGGGTTACTTTCAATAATTTTTCTTTCAATAACATTACCAGCAAATCTACATGGGATCCATTGCCTTCAGGCGATGGTCAAAAATTAAGTTTACGTGCCCAATCCAACGGAAGGGCTTATCGTTCCTATAACTTTTCATTTACAGAGCCATGGCTTGGAGGTAAAAAAAGAAACTCATTTTCCATTAACTACTTCAACACAAAATTCTCCAACTCTATTAGTCCTTTCGGTGATTTTTGCCGCACTTGCGGAGACACTTCTTATCTTAAGACAGTAGGATTTGGAATTTCACTTGGAAAGCAATTAAAATGGCCGGATGATTATTTCAACCTGATTTACTCCTTCAATGTTCAACAGTATAAGCTTAGAAACTATTCGCAAATTTTCAGCGGACTCAGTAATGGGAATTCCACCAACATCAGTATGAAAATTTCTTTGCTCAGAAATTCTGCCGGGCCAAATCCTATTTTCCCTTCCAGTGGTTCAAACTTTGCGCTAAGCAGCCAATTTACACTTCCTTACTCTTTATTAGGCATGACCGATGGAACTGAAAACAAATACGAGTTTCCCGAATTTCACAAATGGAAATTTGCAGGTGACTGGTATACACCAATTGGAAGAGGACGAGGCGCTGATAAAAACAAGCAGTTCATTCTTCGTGCCGCAGCAAAATTCGGTTTCATTGGCAGATACAACAACAAACTTGATATTTCCCCTTTTGAGCGTTTTCAGGTTGGTGATGCCGGTCTAAGCAACACACAAGCGCTGCTGGGTTATGACATCATCGCACACAGAGGGTTTCCTGTTTACAGCAACTCCAATCCAAAAATAAGCCCTGAAGGTGTAACACCTAACCAATATTTTACCATTTACAACAAATACATTGTTGAATTGAGGTACCCTTTCAGCACTAATGCAAGCAGTACCATTTATGGACTTGCATTCTACGAGGCTGCAAATGGATGGTATTCCTTCAAGGATTATAATCCATTCAAATTGAGAAGATCTGTCGGATTGGGGATGAGGTTCTTTTTACCTATGTTTGGTCTGCTTGGGTTTGATTACGGACTTGGGATTGACAGGTATAACCAATCTACCGGCATCAAAGGAGCGGCCAAATTCACCTTCATGCTTGGTCAGGAAGCGGAATAAAATTCAATTATTGCCTTAAATTACATTCCAAAATTGAAGTTCATGAAAAAATCAATTGGCATATTTTTATGTTTCCTGTTTTTTTCTTTTACAGCTATAGCCCAACGCTATGCAGTAATAGATACCAGATATATTCTTGAAAAAATACCTGAATACAAAAATGCCCAGGAAAAACTTGATCAGGTAAGTGATCTCTGGCAGCAGGATATAGACCAGAAACAAGCAGCGCTCGATAAATCAAAAAAAGACTTTCAGGCAGAGATGATCATATTGCCTGAAAATCTTCAAAAGAAAAGGGAAGACGAAATATTCAATAAGGAAAAGGAACTGCGTGATTTACAAAAAAAACGTTTTGGCTTTGAAGGCGACTTGTTTAAAAAAAGGCAGGAATTGATTAAGCCCGTTCAGGACAGAATTTACAATGCTATTCAAAAATTGGCTACCGATAAACAGTACGACTTCATTCTCGATAAAAGTGAAGGAATTACCGTTATCTTTGCCGACCCCAAATTGGATAAAAGTGAAGAGGTACTTAAAATACTTGGGGTTAAATAAAACATCAAACAACAACTATTATCATAATTGACATTTAAAAACAACACACAACAATGAAGAAAATAGCAATGGTCTCCTTGATGGCTTTGAGCATGTTCGGAGCAAGCGCTCAACAAAAAATCGGATATATTAACACTGATGAATTGATTAGTGTAATGCCTGAAGCTGAAAAGGCGGATGCCGAATTGAAAGAATACCAGGCTTCATTAAGTCAGCAGGGACAAGATTTAATGAAAGAGCTTGGCGACAAAGACAGTCTGTTTGTGAGAGATTCAGCAAAGCTTTCACCAAGTATGCGTGAAATCAAAAAGAACGAACTAATTGCATTGTATCAGCGTGTTCAAAACTGGAACCAACAAGCGCAGGAGATGTATCAACAGGAAGCGCAGAAAAAAATCGCTCCGCTTCGCCAAAAAGCTATGGACGCCATTAAAGCTGTTGCCGAAGAAAAAAAATATGCTTACATCCTCGACATTAGCGCAGTAATTGTAGGCCCTCCGGGTGATGATGTACTGCCATTGGTAAAAAGTAAACTGGGGGTAAAAGAAGCGCCCGCTTCAGGTACCAACAAAAAATAATTATAGTTATAAATAATACAGGCCGCCTCTTTTCGGGGCGGCTTTCTTATTTTTGAAAAATGAAACCTTCACCCATAGGCGTTTTTGATAGTGGTTACGGCGGACTGACCATACTCAGCGAAATGGTGAAGACATTGCCGCAGTATGATTTTATTTACCTTGGCGATAACGCACGCGCACCTTACGGCGATAAAAGCTTTGAAACCGTTTACCGGCAAACGCTTCAATGTGTTAAATGGCTTTTTGATGAAGGTGGATGCAATTTAGTAATCCTAGCTTGTAATACCGCTTCCGCAAAAGCACTGAGAACCATTCAGCAAAAAGACCTTTCCCTTCATTATCCCAACAAAAGAGTATTGGGTGTAATCAGACCCACAGCAGAAATCATTGGGAATCTAAGTACCTCCAAACACATTGCTGTACTGGGTACCGCAGGTACCGTAAACTCGATGTCTTATCTTATAGAAATTGAAAAATTCTTTCCGGACTGTACTGTTTCGCAGGAGGCTTGTCAGGGCTGGGTTACGCTAGTAGAAAACAATAGGCTTCATTCACCTGAAGCAGATGTTTTGGTATCAGAACACCTTCAGACTGTTTTACAAAAAGACCCACAAATAGATACCCTATTGCTGGCATGTACCCATTATCCATTGTTGATGAATATTATTCAAAACCACCTCCCCAATAACATTAAAGCCATATCACAGGGTGAAATTGTGGCCAATAGTCTGGTAGATTACCTCAACAGACACCCCGAAATCAACACCACCTGCTCAAAAACAGCTGATTTACGCTTTTTTACCACCGGAATTGATTCGGATTTCAACAGCCATGCCAGTCAATTTTTTGGAAAAAAACTTGTTGCAGAACACATTGATCTCCAATAACGAACCCTTTTTTAGTAATTATTGCCTTTTCCGTTTCTAAATAACAGGAAAAACCCTACCTTTGCCGTCCTTTCACAAGAAGCCGGGATGGTGCCCGGCCGAAATCTGAAATAAACAATATTTGTAAAAGGAAAAAAATCAAACAATGCCCGGAAAAAAAAGAACCTATCAACCCCACAAGCGTCGCAGAAAATCAGTACACGGTTTCCGTGCAAGAATGAAAGACGCCAATGGTCGTAAAGTTTTAGCAAGCCGCAGAGCAAAAGGTCGTCATAAATTGACCGTTTCTGACGAACATGGTTCTAAAAAATAATTGCAGTCTAATTAATTTTCACAGCCTTTGCTTCTGCAAGGGCTTTTTTTTATTCATGGATTCACTAAATTGAAGCATTGAATCAACAGCAGCGATATAAGTTTGGAAAAGACGCACGTTTAAAAAGCAGAAAAACAATACAGAAAGTTTTTGCTGAGGGAAGGTCCGTTTTATCCAATAGCCTCAAAGCAATTTGGATTAACGACAATGCGGACGGCACGCTCCAAACCGGTATCACAGTAAGCAGTCGCCATTTTAAAAAAGCTACCGACCGAAACCGAATCAAAAGATTAATTCGGGAGTCTCTCAGGTTGCAGAAGTATGAACTTGAAGAATACCTGAAACAGCAAAAAGTAAACATGTCTATGTTTTTGATGTATGTGGGTAAAGACTTGCCCACGCAACAACAGATGCATACCGCAGTATCAAACTTGATAAACAAAATCAAACATCAGTTGGATGAAAAAAATAAAACACTTACTTAGCATGCCCTTCATCTTATTGATCAAATTTTACCAAGTGGCGATTTCACCTTTACTTGGACCTAAATGCAGGTTTACCCCAACTTGTTCTCATTATGGTATAGAAGCCCTAAAAAAATACGGTCCATTAATGGGTTTATGGCTCACGTTGAAAAGACTTTCCAAGTGTCATCCCTGGGGCAGCAGCGGATTTGATCCTGGTCCATAAAAAAAGCGACCCCAATTGGAGTCGCTTTTAAGTTTAATATTTCTGATCCATTAATTGATGCCGTGCATCATCTTTTTCAACTTTGGAACCAACATGAACAATAATGCCGATGCTACACCACAAAGCACCACAAACACCATGAAAAATTCAAACAGATTATGAATGGTGAATCCGGCAAATGCAGGATAGTGACCGCTGATTTTGTTTTCTGCTAAAAACTTAATTTGCTCTGCAGTAGGAACAATGGTTTTGTCCAAAATCGCTTGCAGGCTGAATCCTGCTTTTTTGCAAGCCTCAAATTGATCACCGGTAGCGGGAAGAATGGAACCTAATGTTCCTGCCAGCGCATACCCTGAAGCACTGCTCATAAAGAAAACTCCAAACAAGAGTGATGCAAAACGCTTGGGGGCAAGTTTACCTACCAGTGAAAGTCCGATGGGTGACAAACAAAGTTCGGCCCAAGTTTGAATTAGGTAAAGCAAAATCAACCAATGCACACCCAGCAATCCGGAGTTTCCCAGATCTTTCACATTGTGCGCGATGATGAAGTAACTCACTGCAATCAAAAGCAAGCCCAACGCTTGTTTGGCGGGTGAGATGGGCTCTTTGCCATTGGCACGAAGCTTGTCCCAAAGCAAGCTGAATGGAACAGCAAAAATGACCACAAAGATGCCATTGAAAATTTGCACCATGGAAGGAGGCATATCCCAGCCTAAAATGTTTCGGTCAGTTTGATAATCCGCGATGAATGTGAGAGAAGAACCAGCCTGTTCAAAGGCAGCCCAGAAGAAAATCACGAAGAATGAAACAATGTAAATAACGAGGATGCGGTCGCGTTCGATATTGTTCAAGGTTTTATCAGACAGGATCAAACCGGCTAGCGTAATGCCGGCGCTGTAAATCGTGGAGTAAATCAAGTTTTGTCCCATGAATGTATGAAACACATAAACCAAGGCAACTAACACCACTGCAGCAATTGCAACGGAAGCATTGGTAAAATGAGCTTTTTGTGCTTCACCCTCTTCGTAATCTTCTGCATTATTTTTGGAGGGCAATCCGCCAATGGCTTTGCCATCAGGGGCAACTACGTATTTGTTTTTCAAAAAGTAAAATGTCAGGGTACCCAGCAACATCGCTATGGCTGCAGCTAAAAATCCCCATTTGAATGCATACACATTGCGAACGCCATCATCCACCACATCTCCAATTAAAGGACAGATCAGCTGACCAAGAAATGCCCCGACATTAATACCCATGTAAAAAATGGTGAAGGCGGTATCGAGTTTATTCTTTTCCGATTTTGGATACAGGCTACCCACCATGCTAGAGATGTTGGGTTTAAAAAAGCCGTTTCCAAAAATCAACACCCCAAGTGCCACGTAGAGAATATTTGTTGCCAAAGGCAGATTGGTGTCAAAAATAGACGCACTGGTAAACAATAGCAACTGGCCGATAGCCATCAAGGTCCCGCCAAGCATGATGCAATTACGATTGCCGAGGAATCGGTCGGAGATGAAGCCGCCGAGCATGGGGGTCAGATAGCATAGCCCAAGGAATCCGCCATAAATGATAGAAGATTGTTCCTTGCTGATCATAAGTGCGTTCACAATGAACAGTGTCAACAGGGCTCTCATCCCATAAAAATTGAAACGCTCCCACATCTCTGTTCCAAAAAGAACCCACAGCCCTTTCGGGTGGTTAGATTTTTGTTGCATTGTCTCTGTCATACATTTTTGATTGATTGTTAACTTTTTATTTATTGGCTCAAAATAGGAAATTATTTCAAACATGCAATGAAGATTTTTTATCGGGTAAATTATCTGGGCCTCTTTATTTGCTAAATATTTTGGGAAATAAAATTTGGGTTCAAAAAACCGGCGAATGGTATTCATAAATAATTGATAAAATATAGCTCCTCAGTTACTATTTGATTTATATTGCATCTGGTTTCATTTTATTCTCTTTTTTCAGTAAAGCATGGCAATTTTTAATTTTTTTACACAGGAAATAGCAATAGATCTTGGCACAGCCAACACCCTGATTATTCATAATGACGAGGTCGTTGTCAACGAGCCTTCCATAGTTGCGTTGGATCGAAACAATCCTAAAATTTTACTCGCGGTTGGTAAAAAAGCATTGATGATGCACGAAAAAACCCACGAGAGTATTCGCACCGTTCGTCCGCTAAGAGATGGCGTGATAGCTGATTTTAATGCTGCAGAATTGATGATCAGAGAATTGATCAAATTGGTATATCCTAAAAAACCTTTGTTTGCTCCAAGCTGGAGAATGATGATTTGCATTCCAAGCAGTATCACCGAAGTTGAAAAAAGAGCTGTAAGAGATAGTGCAGAACAAGCCGGAGCCAAAGAAGTTTACCTCATTCACGAACCAATGGCCGCAGCTTTAGGTATTGGCATCGATGTAGAAGAGCCCGTTGGAAACATGATCATCGATATTGGCGGTGGTACCACAGGCATTACAGTTATTGCGCTTGCCGGAATAGTTTGCGATCAAAGTATAAGAATTGCAGGCGATGAGTTTACCGCCGATATTATGGAGGCCCTTCGCCGTTACCACAGTTTATTGATTGGTGAAAGAACCGCAGAACAAATCAAAATTCAAATAGGCGCTGCACTAAAAGACCTCGACAATCCACCAGACGACATTCCTGTAAATGGAAGAGATTTGGTAACAGGTATTCCTAAACAGGTTATGGTAAGTTATCAGGAAGTTGCAGAGGCTTTGGATAAAAGCATTTTCAAAATAGAAGAGGCTATTCTCAAAGCACTCGAAACCACACCACCTGAATTAGCCGCAGATATTTACAGAAGAGGACTTTACATCACAGGTGGCGGATCGCTTCTGCGCGGACTGGATAAAAGACTGACCAATAAAATAAAACTTCCCGTTCATATTGCCGACGATCCTTTGAAAAGCGTTGTGAGAGGTACAGGCATCGCGTTGAAAAACTACGACAGATTCCCATTTGTAATGAGGTAAACTGTTTGAAGGATTCCTGATAAATTTTCACGATGTTGAACAGCCACCATTTATTTAAATTTTTCTGACGAGTTGAGAAACATCCTTTTTTTTATTCGCAGGCACTTCAATTTTTTGCTTTTTATTGCGCTGCAATTTTTATCTGTTTACTTGATTGTTCAATACAATCGTTACCACCATGCTGTTTTCAGCGAATCAACCAGAAAGATCACTGGCAACATCAACAAAAAATACAGCACTGTTTACAATTATTTTCACCTTCGCCAAGTAAACGATTCATTGCTCGCTGCAAATGAAATGCTTTACAACAAACTCAGAGAAAATTTTGCCCTACCAGATTCATTGGGAAGAGAATTTATCGATACGCTAAAAATCGACTCTCTGGTAAAATTCAGAAAATTCAACTACATAGGGGCGAAAGTGGTTTCCAATTCGCTTGTTAGCCAGAGCAACTACATAGTGTTGGACAAAGGAGCACAATCGGGCATCAGGGAAGGTATGGGTGTAATAGACCCTAATTCGTCTGTAGTAGGTATTGTTACCGAAGTTAATTCCAGTTATGCTGTAGTGATGAGTATGATGCATAAAGACAGCCATATCAGCGCAAAACTGAAAAGAGGAGGAGAGACAGGTATTTTAAGCTGGGATGGGGCTGAGCCTAATGCCGTTTACATCAACAACATATCCAAAGGCGTAAAGGTATACAAAGGCGATACGGCAATGACAAGCGGCTTCAGCACTGCTTTTCCGAAAGGCATGCTTATCGGAAGGGTGTCATCGGTTTATAAAATTTCTGCCAACAATTATAACAAGCTCAAATTGAACACCACGACTGACTTTCATAGTTTGGCCTATGTTTATGTAATTGCAAATAAAGACAGCGATTCAGCTGATAGCTTATTGAATAAAATCAAAACCAATCTTGAAAACGAAAAAAACAAACAGTAAATAAATATAAATGAACCTACTGGTTAAAAATATCGTCAGATTTCTGTTTTTAGTGCTTTTTCAGGTTTATGTACTAGACAAGGTACTCCTTCATCAGATGGTTACTCCTTATCTCTATTTCATTTTTATTTTGTGGTTGCCTTTTTCGATTGGCAGATCATGGCTTATGGTAATTGGATTTGTTCTTGGCTATTCCATTGATAGCTTCCGCCAAAACCCTGGTTTTCATGCTGCAGCTTGTGTGCTGGTTGCTTATTTACGTCCATTTGTGGCTAATCTGCTGTTGCCAACAGATGGAGCTGGGGCCAACTACAACGAACCTTCCGTAAAAAGTTTCGGAGGCTTTCTCCCTTATTTTACTTACGCGGCTTTGTTGGCAACAGCCCACAATTGCTGGCTTTTTTTACTCGAAGCTTGGCAATTCGCCGACCCTTTGTACTTCCTCATTAAAACGGTGTTGTCTACTTTGGTAACGTTGTTCTGGATGTTCGCAGTAGAACTTATTTTTTACCGAAAGCAGAAATACAAAACCAATACTGCTTAAGTCAAAAAGCTTAATTTTTATTAAATAAAACCTTTCTGTCTTTTCTGCCTTTTTTTTTGGAATTTTGGCGCATATTTTGAAACTGGTTTGTCACAACAAAAGCTATCTCTGTGTCTGCTTACAATGAGTCAAGAAAAAATATCATCAGGATTGCATTCGTCTCACTTTTTGTTATTGTAATCGTCAGACTTTTTACTTTACAGGTCATCACCTCAAAATACAAAACCCTTGCTGAAGATCAGGGAATTTTCAGAAAAGTCATCTACCCCGACAGAGGATTGGTTTTTGACCGAAATAAAAACTGCATACTTCAAAACACAAGCATATCAGACTTGATGGTTACTCCTAATAAATTAAAAGGGATTGACACGACCTTGTTTTGTACAATCATGAACATAGACACTGCGCAGTTCAAAAAGAAAATAGTTGAGTTAATCATAAAAAATGGCAGGTCGCGGCCTTCGGTTTTCGAACCGTTGTTGACTGATGAAAAAATGGCATTATTGAGTGAGTCGATGTTTCGTTTTTCTCCAGCCTTCTATCTTCAGGAAAGATCGGTAAGGTCTTACCCTTATGATGCTGCCGCAAATGTTCTTGGATATACTGCCGAAGTGGATACCAATTTTCTGAAAAAACATCCCGATGAAGGGTATGTCTCCGGTGATTATGCAGGTATGACAGGACTGGAAAGAAGCTATGAAAAAGTTTTGATGGGCGAAAGGGGAATAGAGTATTGGAAAAGGGACAATAAAAACAGACTTACTGAAAAGCTTGACAAAGGTACTTTTGATACCATGGCCGTTGCAGGAAAAAACCTATACACTTCTATTGATATAGAACTGCAGGAACTCGGTGAAAAATTAATGCAAAACAAGCTTGGGTCAATTGTTGCAGTTGATCCCAAAACAGGAGGAGTGCTTTGTATGGTTAGCTCGCCAACATACAAACCGCAATACCTTACGGGAAGTGAGCGAAGAAAACATTTTTCCGAACTTTTTTTGAATCCTTCTTTGCCATTGTTAAACAGAACGGTAAGTGCCACTTATTCGCCGGGATCTACCTTTAAAACATTGCAAGCGCTTATCGGATTGCACGAAGGGGTAATTTCTACCGAAACTGTTTTTTCCTGTTCAGGGGCATTTTATGGTTGCGGAAGCGGAAAGCCTATGGGCTGCCTCGATCTAGGGACTTTCAACCTCAGAAACGCCATCACCTTATCCGATAACACTTATTTTGCAAATGTTATGCAACGTGTTATCAATAAGCCTGTTTTCCTCAATGTAGATAGCGCACTTTCACACTGGGATAATTACATGTATGCCTTTGGGTTAGGCCACAAATTAGGAGTAGACCTGCCTTCGGAAAAATCAGGAAACATACCTACACCAAAATACTACAACAAAGTTTACGGAAAAGGCAAATGGAACTTTTGCAACTTTAGATCAGTAAGTATTGGTCAGGGTGAGGTAACAGTTACACCATTACAGGTGGCCAATGAAATGGCCTATATCGCCAATAAAGGCTGGTACTATATTCCCCATGTTGTTGATTCTATAGAAGGCGGAGACAAATTCGGATTGCTAGAAAAATACAAGAAGAAGATTCTCCCTATTGACATAGCTGACAGTATATTCAATGCTGTTCACGATGGTATGCAGGAAGTGGTTCAATCGCCAAGAGGCACAGGTGTTGGCGCAAAAGTGTCCGACATTATCATTTGCGGGAAAACAGGAACCGTAGAAAATTATTACAAAGGGGTAAAGCAACAAAACCACTCCTTTTTTTGCGGCTTCGCCCCGCGCGACAATCCTAAAATAGCAATCATGTGCGTTGTGGAAAACAGCGGCAGATTTGGCGGCACTTACGCTGCTCCAATTGTTGGTTTGATGATTGAAAAATACCTCAAGGATTCCATCACCGAAAAGCCAAGACTTGATCGTTTGGAGCAATTGTCGAAATTAAACTTGATTCCACCAAGAATAAAAGCTGAAATCAGAAAGCAGGATTCTATAAAACATTCTAAGGACCTTGCCTATTTGCAATCAAAGGGTTTTATAAAATCAATCAAAGACACTGTTGGCATTGATGACGATCAACCCGAAAACGATGAAATCAATAAGTTGAAATCTGAAAAATCGAAAGAAAAAGATTCTTCCAAAGATTCAATTGCATCATCAAAAGGTGTTCTTCCCAATGAAAAAAAGAAATCCCTGAAACCTAAAAACAATCCTTAGCTTCAACCTATTTAATGTACCAGAAAAGGCCAACCATAACACAACCAAAAGACCTTACGTTGATGCTGCTTTACATTGCCATCGCGTTGATTGGATTATTGTGTATTTTTTCGGTAGAATACCGCGGAAGCGAAGACTTGGTTAAAAGCTTTTTTGCATTCAAGAAAAACTACAGCAAACAATTCATTTACCTGATTGGCTGCGCAGTTATTGCCACTTTTATTTTGATAATGGACAGTAAGTTTTTTACAGCCACACCAAACTTATTGTATATTTTTGGTATTTTATTGATGATTGCCACATTCGTGGTCGGAAAAACAGTAAATGGATCAAAAAGCTGGATTCCATTGGGTTTTATGAATCTTCAACCTGTAGAAACCTGCAAAGTTTTTACAGCACTTGCTCTCGCCAAATACCTCTCCAGATCGGAAACTCAGTTTTCTAAACCCAATGCTCAACTCATTACTGCGGGTATCTGTTTTCTTCCAGCTGTGTTTTCCTTGCTGCAAAACGAAACCGGACTTGCATTGGTTTACTTTTCTTTTTTACTGCCTATGTACAGAGAGGGTTTTCCACCGGTTTACCTTGTAACAGGAGCCTCTTTGGGTATATTGTTGGTATTAACCTTGTTGCTTACACCTGAACAACTGATAATTGGATTGACATTAATAGGTATTGCTGTTGTTTATTTTTCTAAAAGAAAAATCAAAAGGAACAAGAACCTGCTTTTCATGGTGGTATTGATATGGGCGATCAGTCTGTTTTTTGTGGGCATGGCCGTTCCATTTCTTTTTAAACATGTTTTTCAGCAATATCAGGCCGACAGAATTTTCAGTATGGTAGGAAGGGACAATCCCTATGAAAATGGTATTATCTCCGATACCACTGTAGCCATAACTAATGTAAAGCCTGCTAAAAAACCTGCAGACAATGAAAACTATAATGTTAAACAATCCAAAATTGCCATTGGTTCGGGTGGATTTTTTGGAAAAGGATTTCTGAAGGGCACTCAAACGCAGGGCGATTTCGTTCCCGAACAGCACACCGATTTTATTTTTACTTCTCTTGGGGAAAGTTTTGGGTTTTTGGGTTCAGTAGTATTGATGGTTTTGTATTTGTGGATGTTGCTGAGAATTGTTTTTATTGCAGAAAGACAAAGAAGTACTTTTAGCAGGGTTTATGCTTATTCTGTTGCTGCTATCCTATTTTTCCACGTAGCCATCAATATTTGCATGACGATTGGTCTTGCTCCCGTAATTGGCATTACGCTGCCATTGATGAGTTACGGAGGGTCTTCCCTATTTACTTTTACTATACTCATTTTCATTTTGATTAAACTTGATACCGACAGGCAAATGGTGCTCAGGTAATTTTTTTCGGACTTTTATGCAATTTTCTTTTTCAGGGCATCTGTAGGCAAATTTTTTAATTATGCTACAGAAAAACATCCCAGCCATCGTATTGTCATTGTTCATAACATTGATATCATCGGCACAAAAAAAAGACACCACCCAAATTTCCTCAACACTTACAAAAGCCACAGTTTACTATGGCTATGGAGCGGATCTTCAGCACTCCGGAAAGGCCCAACTAAAAAACGGCATTCAAACCATAGTTATCGGCAATGTTTCCCTCTATCCTGATATCAATACTATTCAAATGTCCTGCCCGGAATATGCAACCATTTTATCTTTAAGTCACCGTATTTATTATAAACCAACTATTCCTAAGCCGCATCCCAATCATACCAAATCATACGACACCATCAAACAATTGCAAAAAACAGCGGCCTTGTATTTCAATCAGTCAGTTATCAATGAAGATGTAATCAACAGAACGACCAAACTCATCGAAAACAACTTTATCACACCTCAAAAAAAGAATATTTCTTCAGAGGAATTAATAAAACTAAGCTTATTTTATACAGATAAAATAAGCTTGCTTAAACAACGTAATTATGAAATTTCTGTTAGGCGTGATTCTATTAATGAAAAAATTGCAGAAATAAACAATAGGCTACAACAGCAAGATCAAACAGCATATGAAACGTTACCTGCTAAACCAGAAGGACAGCTGATTCTACAGGTATTGTCCAAAGAGGCAGGTATGGCCGAATTTGATTGCAGCTACTTTACCAGAAATGCCGGATGGATTCCCAATTACGACATCAGGGTAAAAACCATCGACAACACATTCAAACTTGTTTACAAAGCAATGGTATCTCAAACTACCGGTCTTGACTGGAACGGAGTAAAACTTACCCTTAGCACTTCCAATCCTAATCAAAACAACAATTCTCCAATCTTATATCCAATATACATGCAGTTGTATACTCCGATTTTATATCAAACTTTGGCACGCTCTAAGGCTGCTGCAGCAAATTTTGCGCCTGAGATGGATGAAGTTAGGGTTGAAAGTTTTTCAAATCAAAACAATACCAAGATGCTAGCGAAAGAATCAGATGTTTCGCAATACCTGCAGCTTTCTGAAAGCCAGCTCAACATCAACTATGAAATTGCACTTCCTTACGACATACCAACTGATGGCGTACCTTACAGTGTAAATATCAAGGAAGAAAAAATTGATGTACTCTATCAACATTTGAGTATTCCTAAGTTGGACAATGATGCCTTTCTTGTTGCTAAAATTGCGCAATGGAGCGAGCTGAATCTGCTTCCAGGAGAAAGCAACATCATTATGGACAATGTTTATCTGGGTAAATCATATCTCGATCCTAATATCACCAGCGATACCCTTCAGCTATCACTTGGTAGAGACAAGCGTGTTGCTGTCGAAAGAAAAACCATCAAGCAGACATTAGGTCAAAAGAAAGGTGATCAAAAACAGAATTTCTATACTTATGAAATCACTGTTAAGAACAATAAAAAACAAGCCATAGAATTAAGCCTTAAAGATCAATATCCCATCAGCAGAGACAAACAAATTGAAGTTACCTTGAAAGAAGATGGCGGAGCGACTGTGGATCCGGAAACAGGATTCATGAATTGGGAAATCAAGCTTGCTCCAGGAGAAAGCAAAAAAGTAAGGTTCAGTTATCAGGTAAAATATCCAAAAGACAAACAGATTCAGGAAACAAGATAATTTAGCCTGAGAAAATATTAAGCTGCATCACTGAAGTTGGTGCAGCTTTTTTATTTCGTTCAATACCAATGCTGAAAACACCGGTTGGCTTGTGTCTTGAAGCAACAGTGATGGCGACTTTTGTATCATGTTGTTGGAACAATTGCTCAACAATAGACGAATCATTGTTTTCCTGCGAAAGATGCCCAAGCATTAGATGTGACAAGCGTTCTGTTCGGTGATTTGTATACAAATCAAAGGCCTGGTCGTTTGATAAATGCCCATGTTCACCGCTGATCCGTTTTTTAAGCAAGTAGGGGTATTTTCCTTTTTCTAGCATATCTGCATCATAATTGGATTCCAGTATCACCACATCGCAAAGCTTAAAATGATTAATTACGTTTTCACATACTGTTCCGATGTCGGTCATAACGCCTACGCGTAACCCTTTATGTTCAATGACAAAACTCACAGGGTCTGCCGCATCATGCATTTTGCTAAAAGAATGAACCAATAGCTCTCCGACTTTGATAGTATCGTCAGAGCTAAAAATATTTACCGATGATTTGGGAATAAAATGACTTCCGCCTTTCAGTGTTTTTTCATTGATATGTACCGGTATATTGTGTTTTTGGCAGATTACTTCAATTCCTTTCACATGGTCGATGTGCTCATGTGAAACAAAAATACCCTTCACTTTTTTTAGCGAAAGTCCTAGTGCTGCCATGCGTTTTTCGGTTTCTTTACAGGAAATGCCGGCATCTATTAACACGGCTTCATTTTCATTACCAACATAGTAACAATTGCCATTACTTCCTGAATTCAGTGAGGCGAAAAAAAGGGACATGTTTAGTAACATTTTGAAGGGTAAAGAAAATCAAAATAATATTGCAAAGTAATACAGTAGCAATTATTTTTTGAACTGAGTAAGGAAGATGAATGAAAATTATTAAAGCAAAGGAATTTCCGTGTAAAAAAAGATTATCCTTCCGCCAATGAAAATCCGAAAGTTGAACCTACATCTGGAGTGCTTCTTACATCTATAGTTTGATGGTGAGCTTCTATGATGTGTTTGCAAATGGCTAAACCTAGTCCGCTTCCACCCGCCTTTCTGCTTCTTGCAGTATCTGTGCGGTAAAATCTTTCGAAAATCCTCAGACTATGTTCGTCTGAAATACCAATACCATTGTCGGTTATTTCTGTTAATACGGTTCGAGAGGGTGTTTTATAGAAACTTGCCTCTATGGTACCGTTTTGTTTTCCGTATTTGATAGCATTGTCAATCAAATTGATAAAAACCTGCCTAATTTTCTCTTTATCAGCCGATACTGCAATTGATTGTTCGCATCCTTTTTTTATAGATGCAACAATTCCTTTTTCCGACATTTTATCGGAAAGTAATTCAAACACATCTTTAACCAGATCCTGAATGATAAATATTTGTTGATTAAGTTGTAATTCGCCACTTTCCAGTTTGGAGATTTCATCCAAATCATCAACAAGGTTTACCAATCTTTGAATATTTGCAGCTGTTCTTTCCAGAAACTTGACATTTATCTCGGGATTGTTGATAGCTCCGCCAATAAGCGTTTCAACATAACCTTGAATGGAAAAAATAGGCGTTTTCAACTCATGACTGAGATTCTGCAAAAACTCCTTTCTGAAAGTTTCGTTTTGTTTTAGCATATCTATTTCCACTTTTCTTTGTTCGGCCCATATCTCAACATCTTGAGTTACTGCATCTAAATTTTTTTCAGGAAGCACATTACGATAATAATAAACCTCTTTTTTGCCGGCTTTTGTTCTTGAAATGAGCTTGTACAATATTTTTATTTGCCGGTAGGTGTATTTTTTGATGGCATATAAAATCATTAAGTAGGCGGCTATAAACACGAACGCAAATACTCCTATAAATACCATTAAATCAAATCGGATGATCAAAACAGCGAACGCTGTTAATACTGCAAGCGCCAGTGAGGTGAATAAAGATAACTGCTGAGGCGATAAGTTTTTGTTGTAAGGCATGTCCAAGCGCTATTACCGGATAAGTTGTGCTTTCCTTTTATTAACAATCAGGGGTAGAGCTCAAACTTGTAACCTACACCTTTAACTGTAACAATACAATCGAGGTTTAGTTTCAATCGAATCTTTCTTATATGAACATCGATGGTTCGGTCGCCCACAATTACATCTGACCCCCAAATTTGTCTCAATATATCATTTCTTAAAAAAACTTTACCTGGTTTGGAGGCTAATAGATTCAATAGCTCAAATTCTTTTCTGGCGAGAACAATATTGGCGCCTTTGTAGGTAACATTATATTTGTCTCTATCTATGATAAGGTCGGCATTTGAAAGGTTATTATTTGAACCTATTTGAATTCTTCTGAATAAGGATTCCACCTTACTTAGCAACACATTGGGCTTGATTGGTTTTTTAAGATAATCGTCAGCACCAGATTCCAATCCTTCTACTTCACTTAAATCATCGCTTTTTGCTGTAAGAAAAATAATGAGCGCATTTTCGTGAAGATTGTTGATACGTAGTTGTTTACAAACTTCAATGCCACTTTTTCCTGGCATCATCACATCAAGGATTATAAGATGGGGTAAAAAAGTTTTTGCTTTGGTTAGCGCTATATCACCATTTTTAGCTGTTTCAACCGTATAACCCTCTGCCTCCAGATTGAAACGAAGTATTTCCAGAATATCATCCTCGTCGTCGGCAATCAATATCTTTTTGACAGATTTCATAATGCAGTTATTACGCAAAATTAACCATTAAATCATAGCTTTTTTCACTATTATCGTGCGGTTGGGTTATCAAATTGTTAACAGCATACTTTAGGCATAATACTGCTTCAACCGATAAAAAATCGTAATTTTCAACATCATTTGTAGGATTGAATATCCCAACTTTATTTTTGATGCAGTTAAACAACAATAGTTTACCCTTTTTATGTTCTGAACAGCTTATGTCACAGAGGTATATGAGCTTTGGGTTTCTAAGTTTTTTTCAAAAATTCAGTGAAATCTTTTCTACTAAAACTCGAATGAAAAGCGTTTTGTTGCTGATTGGGCTTTGTCATTTGTGCCTATTTTCGCAGGCCTCTTCCGATACCATAAATATCCCCATCACTCGTCAGTTTTTTCATGATAAAATAGAC
>Ga0315905_10002072_pt1 | contig 21268 bp, 22 predicted proteins | sample LakEriMetagenome_5_FD_203522 | JGI IMG/M metagenome (GOLD analysis project Ga0315905, IMG submission 203522) | Freshwater fungal communities from buoy surface, Lake Erie, Ohio, United States - Buoy 4 MA121 | ecosystem: Environmental > Aquatic > Freshwater > Lake | place: USA: Lake Erie, Ohio...
ATCGCCTGCGGTGATGTCGCCCTTCAGGCTGCCGGCGAGGGCCGCGAAGTAATCCGTCAGGCAGGTCTTGATCTCGCGGCCGCGGTAGGCGTCGGCGACCAGCCAGACATCCTGACTAACATGACGGGAGACAAGGCGCTCCAGCACCGGTCCGTCGCCGTCAGGGTCCGCAGCGGACATGCGTTTCCATGACTTGCTGCGGCGGAAGACTGAGCGCACGCCATCATCGCAGCCCCAGTAGAGATTGTGCTCCGGGTCGTCGCCGTTGCCGATCTTCTCCGGCACTCTTTGGATGCCCTGACTCGCGTTGTCGCAGAGCGCCGCATAAATATGGACCACCTTCGGCGCAGCGAATAAGGGCGCGGCACAGACCAGGAAAAACAGCAGCCGCCAGTGCATGGGTTAGGGAAACGGTGGTTCAGTTGCCGGACAGAAGGGGAGCCGTAGCAAGGCCGGGACGGCCTTGCTACCGGTTTTATCGAGTAAAGCATCGTCCTCCTATCGGCGGGAAACGCGGATGACCCGCCGCATTTTCAGGGTCGCCCAGAGCGCGACGATGATCGTCAGCGCGGCGATGAAGAGATTGACCGGGGCTTTGAATGTCTCGTAGAGCGAGCCGCCGGCCCGTTCGAAGAAGCCCGGCTCGCTGCCTTCGCCAAAGAGTTCCTTGCGGGCCAGCACCACGGCCGCGGCGGCGGAGCCGGCGAGCAGGATTTTCGGATGCCGCTCCAGCCCGGCGAGGGCTTGATGAGCCCCATGACGGAAACGCGCTCAGCGGCGGGGAGTTTGGTGACATCATCTGCATAGCGGACGAGCAGCGTGGCCTCCTGAGTGCTGAGTTTGGAGGCCATCTCAAGGCATTCACGGCCCATGCCGGCGCTGATTTTGCCCGCCAGCCCAGGATGCCGCGCTGCCGTTTCCAGGGCCACGCCGCCGGATTCCCGCACCATGCCCTGCATGACGGCGGACTCCCTAACAACCGCGCGCAGCCCCTGCTCTGCGAGTTCCGCGGGGATGCTATTCACGGCCTTCACGACAGCCGCAGGAGCGCCCTGCACGGCTTTGAGCGCGAGGAGACCGAGACATTCGGCGAGCACAGCGGTTTGTTTGACGAGCGCTTCACCGCCTTCGCGGGCGGCCTGAGCAATGACCGCACGGATCAGCTGCCGCACGGCTTCCTCTGCCACGATGCCCGCCGTGATGCTGCCCACTCCCACGGCCACGCTCTGACCCGGCATGCGGCCGAGCAGGTCGCGAATGCGTTCGCGCGCCTGCACACGAAAGCTCCCCAGCACCACGTGCCGTGCGGCTGCGGGAAGCTGCGCTGCATTCAGCCGCGCCTCCAAGCCCGCCAGCAGTTCATTGCGGTTGGCCTCCATGTCTTAGCCAAACCGCTTCATGATCTCCATCACATCAGCTCCCAGCGTGCGTCGGACAAGATGTGCTCGCCGGATTTTTCCCGCACCGGCTGGGCGGTCCATGAGTGCTCGTCTTTGCCCCCACGGTCTCCACTGTTTTGCGGTAAATGATCTTCGATCGCATACCCCAGCCGGTGAGGGCATCAGCAAAGCCGTCCACGCCTTCACCGCAGGTTTTGAAGCAGGCGCGCAGGGAGTCGAGCGCCTGCTGCACGGCAGCCATGTCTTTTTGTTCTGCGGCATCCAGAATCAGTTTGGCCTCGCCATAGAGGAAGGAGTCGATGGCGTAGCGGACCTCAGCGATGCGGCGTGCCGCTGCACGGGAGGTGGCCGCGGATTCATCAGGCTTTGCGCCCTGCCAGGTTTTCCAGAAAGCAGCTCCCGCCGCCGCGAAGAGCAAAAGCCCGGCAGTGATTCCCGGCCAGGAACGCCGCGGCGTCCCGGAAGCGAAGGGATCTGCGGTCATACGAGGAACCGCGCCATTGCCAGAGCCGCAGCGCTGCGGGAAGTATCGTGCATTCCCTCCTGCCGCAAGCCCATGCTGATCGCGCTCCATAAGCCTTACGATGTGCTCAGTCAGTTCACGCCCGAGCAGCCCGGACAGCGCACACTTGCGGAGTTCGGGCTGCCGCCGCGCGTGTATCCTGTGGGCCGGCTGGACCGCGACTCGGAGGGCCTGCTGCTCTTGAGCGATGAGCGCGCCCTGGTGGACCGGCTGCTCAATCCCCGTCATGGCCATCCGCGGACCTACTGGGTGCAGGTGGAGGGCATTCCTGACGAAGCGGCTCTGGAAAAGCTGCGCCGCGGCGTGCACCTGGATGGCCGCCTCACGCTGCCGTGCCGCGCGTGGTGGCTGAAGGAAGCACCACCGCTGCCGCCACGCGTGCCGCCCATCCGGGTGCGGCTGTCGGTACCGGATACATGGATCTCCATAGAACTCACCGAAGGCCGGAACCGGCAGGTGCGCCGCATGACGGCGGCTGTGGGGCACCCCACACTGCGTCTGGTTAGGACTGAGATCGGATTGTTCACGCTTGGGCCGCTGGCACCGGGCCGGTGGAAGGAACTCAATGCCGCGGAAAGGAGGCGCGTGCTGGGAAATGAATGAGTGTGCCGCTGCCCTGATCGCCGGCGGTCAGTCGCGCCGCATGGGAACGGACAAAGCGTTCCTCCCGTGGCACGGCCGCCTGCTGTGGGAACACCAGTTGGACAAGCTGCGGTCCCTCGCGCGGGCACAGCTGCTGCTTTCCTGCCGGGAGGACCAGCCCTTTGCCGACTGCGCTGGGGTGACAAAGGTGAACGACCTGGCACCCGGCTGCGGCCCGCTGGGCGGCATTGCGGCGTGCCTGTCCGTTTGTGAGGCACCGCTGCTGCTGGTGCTGGGTGTAGATTTACCGCAGCTGCCTGCGGAGTATCTCTCGGAGCTGCTGCAGGCGAGCAGGCCCGGCTGCGGCGCGGTGGTGCAGCGCACAGCCGGGGAGCGTGTGTTTTTTGAACCGCTCGCGGCAGTCTATCCGGCGTCGCTCGCTGCTTCCGCTGCCGCGCGGCTTCAAGCCGGACAGCTGGCGCTGCAGCCGTTTGTCGCCGCCGCTGTCGCTGCGGGCCAAATGCAGGTGCTGCCGGCACCGCAGGACACCTGGTTTGCCAATCTCAATGCTCCGGAGGATCTGCGCGCGGCGGAGACCTGTTAGACCCACTGCGGAAGGTCCATGTCGAAGCCCGGAATGCGCACGACATACATCTCGCCATCATCCGCTTCGACAAAGTAAGCGCCCTCGGCCCGGCTGTCCTGGGAGATGGTGTGGCACGAGTTGTAGCTGTATTCCCCGCCGGGCTCGATACGCGGAAACTGTCCCACCACCCCGTCACCCTCCACGACGATGGTCTCTCCGTTCGCAGCCCGCACGACCCACTTTCGTGCCTTCACCGTGACCGTGCGCGGACTGTTGTTCCGGATGCTGATGAAATACACGAAGGGAAACGGCCGGTCGTCCGGGGCATCCAGACTCGGCATATAGACGACATCATCCACACTCACTTCAAGTCCCGGCAGTTCTTTGTATTTGGCAGTCACTGCCGGGCCGTAAAGTACATGGCTGTTGAGGTCAAAGGAATCCCTGCCCACAGTCGCGGCATGCCATCTGCATCTATCACTGTTCCCGCCGCCCTCACCATCGCCGGCAGCGACTGCTCATCCGGTGCCGGGCTGCAGGCGGACCTGAAGACCTTTACCGCGCATGGCGTTTACGGCCTCACGGCTGTGACCTGCATCGTCGCCGAAATCCCGGGCAAAGTCACCCGCATCCAGGCAGTGGACACAGACATTCTCGCGGAACAACTGCATCTGCTTCTCGGCGCGTTTCCGGTCGCTGCGGTGAAAACCGGAATGCTCTACAGCCGCGATATCATCGAAGCCGTGGCCGCGGCCTTTGGGCAGTTGAAGCAAAAACCGGCGCTGGTCATTGATCCCGTGATGGTGGCAACCAGCGGGGACCCGCTGCTCCAGCGCGACGCGGTGCAGGCCTATGAGCGGGTTCTCTTTCCCGCCGCTACGGTGATTACACCTAACATGGACGAAGCCGCGGTGCTTCTGGGCAAAAAAATCACCCGCGCGGAGCACCTGCACAGCGCAGCGGAAGTGCTGCGCGCCCGGTATGGCTGCGCGGTGTTGCTCAAAGGCGGCCACCTGCGCGGCCGGGAGGCGGTCGATATCCTGCGCGATGACCGCGGCTTCATGGAACTGCGTGCGCCCTTCGTGCCCGGCGTGAGCACGCACGGCACCGGCTGCACCTTCTCCGCCGCCATTGCTGCGGGGCTAGCCTGGGGGAAGCCACTGCGGGAAGCCGTGCGCCGCGGCAAGCGCTACGTCACGCGCACCATCGCGCAGTCATTCCGCTGGGGACGCGGCGACGGCCGGATCGAAGCACTCAACCACTTTCGCCATGCACGTTAGGATCATCGCTGCTGCCCTGCTGCCAGGGGCGATGCTACTGGCTGAGGAACCGCCGCCACTGAATCAGGCGGAGATGCAGCAGTTACTCCAGTCGCTGCGCACGGATTATGCCCGGCCGGAGCCGGTGAATTATGAAACGCTGAACCGCCACGCCATTGCCGGGCTGCTCAAGGCGAACCCCCACACGATGCAACTGGTGACCGTTCAGCCAGTCGGACCTCCTGCAGCCGCGCCGCTGCTTGTGGAATCGCTCACACCGCGCATCGCGTGTGTGCGGCCGGGGGTGTTCGATGCCGCCTCAGCGGCGGCAATGGGAGAAGCCCTGACAAAACTCGCCGGCGGCGAAACGGCGGCGGTGATCCTGGATCTGCGTGTACCGTCTGCGGACGGCGATCCGGCCGCCGTGACGGCTTTTGTGCAGCATTTTCTGCCCAAAGGAACCGCGCTGTTCTCCAATGCGGAGCCTGTGGCAACTGCAGCGGATCCGGTATGGACGCGCGATCTGCTGGTGCTCGTGGATGGTGAAAGCGGCAATGTTGCAGAAATCCTCGCCGCGGTGCTCCAGCGTCAGAGACGTGCTGTTCTCGCCGGAGCGCCGACCCGGGGCCGCACCGCCGCCGTGCAGGAGCGGGTGCTGCGTCAGGATGCAGCAGGCACGCTGCTACTGCGCTTCACGGGCAGACCGGTCACCTTTTCCACCGGAGCGGATCCATTCGGCAAAGGGTTGATCCCCGACATGGCGACCGCGTTCGCCCCGGAACAAAAGGCCGCCGTCTTTGCCCTGCAGGCGAAGTCCGGGCTCGCCGGCACGGTCTTTATCGAGCCGCGCCCGCGCCTGAATGAAGCCGCCCTGGTGCAAAAGACGAATCCGGAGCTGCCCGGCCGTATCGCCCGCAGTGCCGGTCAGGCTGTGGATCCGGCGGCGGCACCCGCGGACCAGCAGCTCCAGCTCGCGGTGGATGTGCTGGTGGCCCGGCAGGCGCTGGATGCAGCGAAAAAGTGAACTCGCATTTGCCGGAAGCCCGGATTTGTCGCGCTGGCGTATTTCCATTAAACCTTCCCTGTCGGCCGAACCTCGACTCACCTCAACCCATGAAGCAATTCCTCACGCTTGCCCTGGCGGCCCTCATTGTTTCCACCTCCACCTCCACCTCCACCGCAGGCAACCGCAGCCACACGGTGTGCGTCCTGCGCAGCCGTCCTGTCGCCATTCAACCCGCTCCGCGCATCATCGCGCAGGCTCCTCCGGTCGTTGTGCGCCCTGCACCGCTCCCGGTGCGTCCGGTTTACCATGGCTACCACTATCCGGCCTGTACGGTGAACTATGCGAAGGACCCCGTGATCTATGGCCGGGTGAGTCCGCGCCTGCATTACGTGAACCCCTGCCTCCCGAACGGCTACATCGGCGGGCTGAGCAATCTGCCGAGCAATACGATCCAGATTCCGCCCACCTTCGGCAAGCCAGGAAGCTACGCCGTGCCGCACGCGAATCATCCTTCCAACGCGCCGCATCCGGCCGCTCCCGCCCACGGTGCCAGATAACACGATAGACGAATCCTTGCGGACCGGCCGGCACAGCGCCCGGCCGGTCCGTTTTTTGTCCGACCTGCACCTGGGTCACGACATGTGCCGCCTACACCGCGTGGAGGAACTGTGGCCTTTGATCGACGGTGCCGGCACCCTCGTTCTCAACGGCGATACCGTCGAAGCCCGTGCGGAGGGCTTTCGCGCCAGGTCTCAGGAAATGCAGGAGCATCTTGAATCGCTCTGCCGCCGCGCGGGCACGGCGCTGGTGTATCTGAATGGCAACCATGATCCGGATTCCTGGCCGCATGATTATCTCGATCTCGCCGGAGGAGCGCTGTTCGTGACGCACGGGCATGTGCTGCTGCGGCTGGTCTCGCCGTGGAGCAGCAAGCTGCGGCAGTGCCGGGAGGGACTGGAGCGGATTCATGCGGAATACACGGTGGCAGACCGGCGGAACCTGGAGACGCGCTTCGCCATCACGCGGCGCTGCTGTCTCGCGATGCCACCCAGCGAAACCCGAATGCGCGGCCGCAACCTGCGCGCGCTGCTTTCCCTCGTGGCGAGGGAAATCTGGCCGCCCACACGGCCGCTGGAGGTGCTGAGAGTGTGGGCGCAACTGCCTGCTCTGGCGTCGTCGTTTGTGGAGGAGTTCCGGCCTCAGGCGAAGGTGATGCTCTTTGGCCACACCCACCGCGCCGCACTCTGGCGCCGCCACGGACGGCTGCTGGTAAACATGGGCGGATTTGTGGCCTTCGCCCGGCCACTGCTGGCGGAGTGGCGCGGAGACAGCCTCACCGTGCATTCGCTCACCCTTCGCGGCGGCGAATACCGCACGTCCGGCGTTAGGGCGCAGGTGCCGCTCGCCGCGCCCGGCGCAGCGTGACCCACCGGTGCCCGATGACCGCCAGCGTCACCGCAAGAAAGACTACATCCTGCAGGATGGCCATCGGATAGTCGGTGGCATTTTCCTGACGCCCAAAGCAGCCGCAAGTCACATCAAGGCCGCGGTGCCAGGAATAAAGGAGCGCCACCAGAAACACCGTGAACATGCCCGCACTGCAGAGCAGCGCTCCGTCGAGTAAGACCCCGGCAATCAGCGCCACGCCGGTGAAGATTTCCAGCCACGGGAGGCCCATGGCCAGCCATGCCGCCCAGGGATCAGGAAGCATTTGAAAGCTGCGGATGTTCAGCAGAAATGCGGTGGGGTCCGCGGCCTTGACCCAGCCGGTATAGAGGAACAGGACGCCCAGCCCGAGCCGCAGCACGAGCATCATCATTCCGGCAGCGGTGCGGGGCAGAGTGATCATGCGGAGACGAGCGGCAGGTTGGGGTTTACGTCCTCCTCCAGTGGCGAGCGGTGTCCGGCCTGGAAGCGGTGGAGCGCGGCGTAGGCGATCATGGCGGCATTGTCCGTCGTGAGCGCCGGGGCCGCAAGGAACAGATCCAGCCTGGCTTTGCGGCAGCGTTCGTCAAACACTTCGCGCAGCCGGCGGTTGCAGCTCACGCCTCCGCTCACGCTGATGCTGCGCACGCCAAACTGCCGCGCGGCCTTGAGCGATTTCTTCACCAGCACGTCAACGATCGCCTCCTGGAAACTGGCGCACAGATCATCCATGCGTGCCGCCACCGTATCTCCCAGCTGTGGCAGGAGATAGAGCATGCTGGTCTTCAGCCCGCTGAAGGAAAACGCGTAGTCGCCGCTGTCGAGCATGGAGCGCGGAAAATCGAAAGCGGCGCGGTTGCCATTGCGCGCACGTTTGTCGATTTCCGGACCGCCTGGATACGGCAGGCCGAGCATCTTGGCGACCTTGTCGAAGGCTTCGCCGGCTGCGTCGTCGCGGGAGCGGCCCAGAAGCTGGTAGTCGCCGGCGCCGCGCAAGTGCAGCAGCATGGTGTGGCCGCCACTGACAATGAGCGCGATGCCCGGCTGCACGCTGGCGGCATTCCCGATGAACGGGGACAGCAAGTGCCCCTCCAGGTGATTCACGGCGAGGAACGGCTTACCACAGGCCAGCGCGAGTGATTTCGCCACCGTGCTGCCCACCAGCAGGGAACTCGCCAGCCCCGGGCCGGAGGTGGCGGCAAAGCAGTCGATGTCCTGCACGTTTAGCCCGGCCTTATCCAGCGCCTGCTGAATGAGCGGCCGGATCCTGACAATATGATTGCGCGAGGCAATTTCCGGCACCACGCCGCCGTAGGGCTGATGCTCCGGGATTTGCGTCGAGATTTCGGACGCCAGCACGCTGCCCGCGCCGTCGCAAATGGCGACGGCGGTTTCATCGCAGGAGGTTTCCAGTGCGAGAATGACGGGAGCGGGATGCATGGCGGCACCATCAATACCCGAGCCACGGCGACAACCATTTTTCCATCGCCTCAACCGTCATTCCTTTCCGCGTGGCGTAGTCTTCAATCTGGTCCTTCTGCAGGTCTGAGATCATGAAGTAGTGGCTCTCCGGATGGCTGAAGTAGAGCCCGCTGACGGCGGCTCCGGGGTGCATGGCCATGCTTTCGGTGAGAGAAACGCCAGTCTGGGCCTCAGCGTCGAGGAGGTCGAAGAGGATGGTCTTCTCCGTGTGGTCCGGCTGAGCGGGATAACCCGGCGCCGGGCGGATGCCACGGTAGTTCTCTTTGATGAGCTGTTCGTTGTTGAACTCGTTCGGCCGCTCGTAACCCCATTCGACCCGGGCGCGGTGGTGGAGGAGTTCGGCGAAGGCTTCGGCGAAACGGTCGGCGATGGCTTTGACCATGATGGCTCCGTAGTCGTCATGCTGCGCTTTGAGTTCGGCGGCGAACTCATCCGCACCGTGAATGCCGACGACAAAGCCGCCCGCGTAATCTTTACCGGATGGCGCGACGTAGTCGCTGAGCGCTTCATTAAACTTGCCGTCGGCGGGGCCGCTCTTTTCGATTTGCTGGCGCAGCGTGTGGAAGGTGCAGCGCTCCGTGGTGCGCGATTCATCGGTGAAGACCACGATGTCATCGCCGCGGCTGTTGGCCGGAAAGAAGCCATAAATGCCGCGGGCGGTACAGCGCTTTTCCGCAATGATGCACTCCAGCCATTCCAGCGCATCGGCGTGCAGTTTCATGGCCTGCTCGACTACTTCCGGGTTCGATGACTTGAAGCGGTTCTCGCCATAAACCCAGACGCCGCGCAGTTCCCACGCGTGGAAGAACGGCGTCCAATCAATGTAAGTGGCGAGTTCGCGCAGCGACTGATCTTTGATGACGCGCGTGCCGAGGAATTCCGGCACGGCCGGCTTGTAGCTCGTCCAGTCTGTCGGCACAGCGTTGGCGCGGGCGGCTTCCAGCGAAACCACCGGCTTCCTCTGCTTGTTGGCAAACTGATCGCGCAGCTTCACGTGCCGCGCTTCGTTCTCCTTCACAAACTCGCCGCGCTGGTTGTCGCTGAGCAGTGCGGTGGCCACCGGCACGCTGCGCGAGGCATCGAGCACATGCACCACGCTGCCGGAATACCGCGGCGCGATCTTGATGGCCGTATGCGCCGGACTGGTGGTCGCTCCGCCGATGAGCAGCGGCGTCTTCAAACCAAGCCGCTCCATCTCAGAGGCCACGTGCATCATTTCATCCAGGCTCGGCGTGATGAGTCCTGACAGCCCGATGATGTCCGCATTCACCTCCTTCGCCTTCTCCAGAATCCTCTCGCAGGGCACCATCACGCCCATGTCGATGACCTCGAAATTATTACACGCCAGCACGATGCCGACGATGTTCTTGCCGATGTCATGCACGTCGCCCTTCACCGTGGCGAGCACGATGGTCTTGCCGCCGGCATCTTCATTCGTACTTCGGCCTTCGGCGAGACGTTTGGCCTTCTCCGCCTCCATGTATGGCTGAAGCCATGCGACGCTCTTCTTCATGACGCGGGCGCTCTTCACCACCTGCGGGAGGAACATTTTGCCGGCCCCGAACAGATCGCCCACAACGCTCATCCCGGCCATGAGCGGGCCTTCGATCACCTTCAGCGGCGCTCCGTATTTCACGCGGGCTTCCTCGGTGTCTTCATCAATAAAATCCGTCAGGCCTTTGAGCAGGGCGTGCTTGAGCCGCTCCTCCACGGAGGCTTCGCGCCAGGAGAGATCGGCCTCCACTTTCCTGCCGGCAACGCCTTTGAATCGCTCAGCGTAGTCCACGAGCCGCTCGGTGGAGTCCGGGCGGCGATTGAGGAGAACATCCTCGACCATTTCCAGCAGTTCCGGCGGGATTTCCTCGTACACCTCCAGCATCCCGGCATTCACGATGCCCATGTCCATGCCGGCTTTGATGGCATGGTATAGGAACGCGCTGTGCATGGCTTCGCGCACCACGTTGTTGCCACGGAAGCTGAAGCTGATGTTGCTCACGCCGCCGCTCACCTTGGCGTGCGACAGGTTCTGCTTGATCCAGCGCGTGGCATTGATGAAATCCACCGCGTAGTTGTTATGCTCTTCGATGCCCGTGGCGACGGTGAGGATGTTGGGATCGAAAATGATGTCTTCCGGAGGGAATCCGACTTCATCCACGAGAATGCGGTAGGCGCGTTCGCAGATGCGAATCTTGTCCTCGTAGCCCGCCGCCTGACCGTTTTCGTCGAACGCCATCACCACCACTGCCGCGCCGTAGCGCAAAACGGCGCGGGCCGACTCGCGGAACTTCTCCTCGCCTTCCTTCAGCGAGATGGAATTCACGATCCCCTTCCCTTGCAGGCACTTGAGCCCGGCCTCGATGACCGACCACTTCGACGAGTCGATCATGATCGGCACCTTCGTGATCTCGGGCTCCGCCTGGATGAGCAGGAGGAACTTCGTCATCATGGCCTCGGAATCGAGGAGCCCTTCGTCGAAGTTGATGTCGATCACGTTCGCGCCGTTCTCCACCTGCTGGCGGGCGATGGCGAGCGCCTCGTCCAGTTTGCCTTCCTTCACGAGCTTCGCGAACTTCGGCGAACCGGTCACATTCGTGCGCTCGCCGATCATGAGGAAATTCGAGCCCGTGCGCAGATTGTAGGGCTGCGAGCCTGACAACATCATCTCGTGCTTCCGCTCCGGCAGCGGGCGCGGCGCATGCTTTTCCACAGCGCGGGCGATGGCCGCGATGTGCTCCGGCGTGTTGCCGCAGCAGCCGCCGGCGATGTTGAGCAGGCCCTCCGCCGCGAATCCGCCCATGAGCCGCTCCATGTCCTCCGGCAAAAACGGGAAACCGGTGGGCGACATCGGGTCCGGCAAACCGGCGTTAGGATAGGCGGAAACAAACGCGTCCGCCTTCGCCGAAAGCTCTGCCAGATGCGGCCGCACCTGCTCGGGCCCGAGCGCGCAGTTGAAGCCGATGCTCAGCGGGTTCGCATGACGCACCGCATTCAGGAACGCCTCGCCCACCTGCCCGGAGATCATCGTTTCGCCGCCATTGCCGACCGCCGCGGAAATCATTACCGGAAGCAGACGCGCGTTGCCGTATTCACCATAGACATCGTTGATAGCCGCCAGCGCCGCCTTGGCATTCAGCGTGTCGAAAATCGTCTCCACCAGCAGCACGTCGCTGCCGCCTTCGATCAGCGCGCGGATTTGCAGCCGGTAGGCTTCCACCGCCTGATCGAATGTGATGCGCCGGAACGCCATGTCGTCCGGATTCGGGAACTGCGTCAGCGAAACCGTCATCGGTCCGATGGAACCCGCGACGTATCGCTTCCGGCCCGTCTTTTCAGAAAACTCATCCGCCCACTTCCGGCACATGCGCGCCGACTCGCAGTTAATCTCCCAGGCGAGATCGTTGAGGAACTTGTTCTCCAGCACCCGCTGGAAATACTCCGGGTTTTTGTGCTCATCGTCGCCCGCGGGGAAGAACTCGCTCTGCGCCAGCGAGGTGCCGGAAAACGTGTTCGTCTCGATGATATCCGCGCCCGCTTCCAGGAACCGCCGGTGGATGTCGCCGATCACATCCGGCCGCGTCAGGTGCAGCAGGTCGCCGTTGTTTTTCAGGTCCTTCTCCGCCTTCGCAAACCGCTCGCCGCGCACGTCCGCTTCGGTCAGTCCGTAGCCGCGAATCGTCGTCCCCATAGCGCCATCAATGACCATGATGCGGCGGGAGAGTTCGGAGCGGAGTTCAGATTCGCAGTTCGGCTGGGGCATAGGAAAGGAGGAATGTTTGCGGCGGCGCGCCCGAGATGCAAGACCGATGTATCATCGCATCATGATATCCTGATGCGTTGTTCAGGGCTTTCCCTTCAATTGCGGGAGCAAGCCAGCCTCCGCGGCGCGCCGGGCATTCCCGTCCGGGTCTTTAGTCCAGGCAGTCACGGCATCCTCGTCCCACAGATAAACCCGCACGCCTTTATATTCCACCGCCGGACTGTCCGGGGTGACGAGGTGTTTCGTCTGTATGGGACAGAACCGCTGCGGGAGCAATTCCACCTTGTCCAGCTGCAGCTTTTCCTTCAGCGCTTCGAACTGTGGCAGCAGATCAATACTGGCCTTGATGACGTATTTAGGGTTGGAGTTGAAGACTTTGCGGCAGTGCTGGCAGCAGAAAAACACCTTCACGCCCTCATATTCCACCAGCTGCTCTTCGTCGATGTCATCGGCCGTCATGAGCGGGCACTTTTCATTCTTTTCCCCGGCCATGAGCAGAGAGGAAAAGAGGGACAGCAGCAGAATGCGGAGGATCATGCGCCAGAATGGCCACGGCAGCTGCAGTCCCAAGCGGGGAATTCACCTTGAAGAGCAGGGAGCGGTCGCTTATGGCCGCTCTCCTTTTTCCAGGTTTCAAAGTCCATGTCCATCCTCATTTCCGGCACCGTCGCCCTCGATTCCATCCACACTCCGACCGAAACGCATCACGAATTGCTCGGCGGCAGTGCGTCTTACGCGGCGCTCGCAGCTTGTTTGGAGGCGCCGGTTTTCGCCTGTTCCATCGTAGGCAAGGACTTCCCGCTGGAGCACAGCGAGCTGCTGCTCGGCAATGGCATCGATCTTTCGAATGTCGAATTCGCTGACGGCCGCACGTTCCGCTGGACGGGCCGCTACCACGAAAACATGAACCACCGCGAGACCCTGGATGTCTCGATTGATGTGCTGGAGAAATTCGCGCCGCGCCTCACAAGCAAGGCGACAGGCGCCTCCATCGTGCTGCTGGCCAATATGAGTCCTGACAACCAGCTGGCCGTGGTGGAGCAGTGTCACAGCGCTCCGTTTGTGATCGCCGACAGCATGGACCTGTGGATCAACATCGCGCGTCCCGGACTGCTGGAAGTGATGAAGCGTGCGGACCTGTTCGTCATCAATGAGGACGAGGCCAAGATGTTCACGGAATGCGACAACCTTGTGAATGCCGGCTGGCGGCTGATGGAGATGGGGCCGAAGCACGTGGTGGTCAAGAAAGGCGAACATGGCGCGCTGCTCTTCGGGCCGGAGCGTCAGTTCTTCACGACGCCGGCCTATCCGCTCACGTCTGTGGCGGACCCGACGGGAGCCGGCGATTCTTTCGCTGGCGGCCTCGCCGGCAGTCTCGCGGGACTGGGCGGAAAAGCCCCGTCGTTTGCGGATCTGGCCCGCGGCGTCGTGCGCGGCAGTGTGGTCGCCTCCTTCACCTGCGAAGCGTTCGGCGTGAAGCGGCTCGCGGCAGTGAGCCGTGAGGAAGCCGCGGCGCGTGTAAATGAATTCCGCGCCTGCACCGCCTGGTAAGTGCCATGCCGCCCCGCAGCAAAAAGCCCGATCCCCTGAGCGAAACGCCGTTCTGGCGCACGCGCGGGTTCGTGCTGGGTATAGCTGCCGCCGCGCTGCTCGCGGTCGCTGGCGGCACCATCTGGCTCGTCAAAATCAACCAGCGTCAGCAAATGCAGTGGCGGCTGGATGACGACCCCACACTCTCCGGTTACAAACTAAGCCTAACCAAAGAAATCGCGGCGGCGAAGCCCGGGCAGTTACGGGCGCCCGTGGCCCTGTGGCTGGGGCGCATTAAGAAGTTCACGGAAGGCCAGCGCACCGATGGCAGCGCGCCGATTTCCCTGCTGGAACTGGAAGGCGTTCATCTGCTCGCCGGTGCCCGCGGACCGAAGGATACCGGTGACGCCCTCGCGATCAGCGGCAAACAGCACATCTGGGGCGGTCCCAAACCAAAGCCCGGTGAAGTCTGGATGATCGCGGTATGGCGCGATGGCGATACGCTCGCCACCCATACCGCTATCCGCACGTCATTGAAGTAGCGCCGCCGCGAGTGCGGCCACATCGGCGGCACCGTGCGCAGCCGTGAAAGTCACCCGCAGCCGTGCACTGCCGCGCGCCACTGTGGGATAGCGGATGGCGGGGATGAGAAAGCCCTGCGCCAGCATGGCGGCACTGCGCTCCAGCGCTGCCGCTTCGCTGCCAATGATGACCGGCACGATGGCGCTTTGCGGCGGAGTGATGCGGTCGCCAATGAGGCCGGCAAACGCTGCGATCCGTTCGCTCAGCAAACGGCGCTTCTCCGCGCCGGAAGGCCCCGGGAGCAATTCCGTGATCACCGTGGTGGCGGCGGCAGCGACAGCGGGAGGTGGCGCGGTGGAGTAGATGAAACTGCGCGCTGCATTGATGAGGAGGTCCACCATTTTGCGGCTGCCGCAGATGGTGCCGCCGTGCAGTCCTGCAGCTTTGCTCAGCGTGCCCATGTGGATGTCCACCTGATCCGCGACGCCGAGGGCGTCAGCAAGTCCGCGGCCATCGCGTCCGGTAGTGCCAAAGGCGTGGGCTTCGTCCACCATGAGCAGAGCGCCATAGTGGTCCTTGAGTGCCGCGATTTCCCGCAGCGGCGCACAGTCGCCGTCCATGCTGAAGACACTTTCCGTGACGACGATGACGCGGCCCTGCGCACCGGTTTCCGCGGCCGCCCAGCGCAACAGATGCTCGAGACGGTCGAGATGATTGTGCGGGAAGACGCGTATCGTCGCCCCACTGCTGCGGGCGCCGTCGATGAGACTGGCGTGGCACAGCTTGTCGAGAATGATGACATCGCCGCGCCCAGCGAGCGCCGTGAGCGTACCGGTGGCGGCCGCGTAGCCGGAGGAAAATGTCAGGGCGGCCTCTGTACCTTTGAAAGCGGCCAACGCCTCCTCCAGGGCCGCGTGCGGGCCGAGCGAACCACAAATCAGCCGCGAGGCGCCCGAGCCGGCCCCCCAGCGCTCTACACCACGAATGAGCGCCGCCTTCACTTCCGGGTCCGCCGCGTAGCCAAGGTAGTCGTTGGAGGAGAAATTCCGCAGCGGCTGCCCGCCGGAATCCACCACCGCGTGCTGCGGGGAGTCGAGCGTGCGCAGCGACCGGAACAGCGCCGCATCGCGCATCCGGTTCAGTTCCTCATCAAAGGGTCGCATGGTAAAAAAGACAGGCGGCATGGAGACCACGCCGCCTGTCGGAATCAAAGGAAAAGCTGATACCGGGAGGTATTACTTATTTCCCCCCGCCGGAGCAGGGGCAGGCGTGGCAGCCGGAGCCGGTTCTACTTTCGGCGCTTCCCCGGGCTTGGCCGGAATCTCGACGGAAATCGGCGGCGTGACAGCGGTGACCGGCTGGCGGTTCGGCTGTGTGCCGCTGGCCTGCGGCTTTGGCAGCGGCTCCACGGCGACAATCTCGATCTCATAGATCAGCACGGCATTGGGCTTCACCTGCGGCGGGCGGCCGGGTTCGCCGTAACCGAGTGCGGGCGGCACCCAGAATTTGGCTTTGCCGCCGGCTTTGAGCAGGGCCACGCCTTCCTGGATGCCCTTCGGCAAAATGCGGAACGGCTTGCGGGCCGGGTTGGTGTCCGCGCTCTTTTCAAAGACCGTGCCGTCGGTGAGCTGGGCCTTGTAGTTCAGCATGAGCATGTCGGTGTCCGCGGGGATCTTGCCGTCGCCCTGCTTTTCGATTTTATACTGCAGGCCGCTGGCAGTGGTCTGCACGCCGTCAGTCTTGCCGTTGGCGGCGAGGAATTCATCGGCGGCTTTTTTCGCCTTCTCATTTTCCGCGGCGCGCTTGGCCTGCACGCGGGCCTGGAGTTCATTTTGGATGCGCTGCATCACGGCCTGCTGCTGCTGCGGGTTGAGCTTCTGCTCCGTGCCGGCGAGGGCATCCCGCACGGCCTGGCTGAGCACTTCGGGGTCCACGTCCACTTCCGCACGGCGGATTTGCAGGGCCAGCTGGGCGCCCACTGCGTAGCCCTGGGACTTGCCGTTGCTGAGCACGTCCTTGAGGCCGGCGATGACATCATCAGCGGTGGGTGTCTCTGCGCCGGCATTGGCGGCAGCATTCTTCTCACGGGCGGCGAGGAAGGAGCCCAGGGCATAGCTTTGGCGCTCTTTTTCGCTTTGGAAGCCGTCCGGCACTTCCGCGGCCGGAGCAGGCAGCAGATTGGCGTCAGCGCCCGGGGTGCCAGGTGCTGCGGCCGGAGCCGGAACGGGGGCCGGGGCGGCAGGTGGCGGTGTCTCCTGGGCGTGGAGGGCAGGGGCAGCGAGGCTGGAGAGCAGGGTGGCTGTGATGAGTGAGAGTTTCATAGGGTGAGAAGGGTGACGGCAGGGCGCGTCCGGTGGAGGCACGACGTTAGCGGACAGCCCCCGCGGCGTCAACATCCCCACCGGTCATTTCTGCTGGCGGGATGACGCACCGGGATTAACGTCCCCGCGTGCCAGCACCCACCCCCAATCCCGGCACCCGGCAGATTCTCGCCGAGGTGAATAATCCCCGCCTTTCGCTTCTTGATGAAAGCAGCAGCCGCGAGCGTCAGTCCGCGCTCACCGGCCGCATTGCGGAGTATGCCATTATCACCTTCGTCGTGCTCGTCATCGCGGGCATGGAGATCGCCCGCTGGAAATTCAACTCGCCGCCGCAGCCGATGCTGTTCAGTTTCGTCGCGGTCTGCCTCACGGCCTATGCGGCAACGCGCGTGGCCTTCATTTGGCGACAGCTGGCGGTGCTGCGACGGGAGCAGCTCGCACGGCAAAACCTGCGCGGGGCCATCGATGACATCTGCGCCCGGGGCTGGCTGCTCTTCGATGGCATTAAGGATCCGCGCGGACATCTGCTCGGCTCCGTGCTCGCCGGTCCGGGCGGCGTCTTTTGCCTCATCCCGCGCTTCATCGCCCGCGGCGGGGATTTGCTGGAGCGTGTGGAGCAGCCGGATGCCAATACGCTGACGATTGGCGGGCAGAAAGTCCTCGCCGATCCGCTCGGTCAGGCGCGCCGGGCCGCGCGTTCGCTTTACGAAGTCCTCGCAGCCGAAGGCTTGGATACCGTGCCCGTGCAGCCGGTGGTCGTCTTTCCCGGCTGGCAGGTCGCAGCACCTCCGGATGCCGTGGCGGCCGATGTCTGGGTGCTTTCCGACCGCGACATTATGCCACGGCTGACCCAGGCACCGACGGTCATGGAGGCGCGCGACCTCATTGCCGTGAGCCTTCTGCTGGAGCGGCTCGCCAGTCAGCAGCACGCTTCCTTGCCTTTGCATTCCGCCACAATCTCCCGTTCACTCCCGTCATGAAAGCCATCCTGCGTCTCCTGAGTCTGTTTTTGATGCTGCAAGCCCCTGCCTTCGCCGGCGGGAGTTCGGCCTCTCCCTACATCGGCATCCATGTGCAGGGTGAAGAATACGAAGGCTCCAAGTTCGTCGTGCCCAATCAGGTCAACGGAAAGACGGTCTATTTTCGCGTCTCACCCGATGTCGTGACGCGGCACTTCGAGTCGTTTCACGCCTTCGTTTCCGAGGACGCCGCCAGCTTTGGCGCCGCGCTGAAGCTCAATGCCGAGGGACTCCGCGCCATGGAACTCATGTGCACCGTCAGCCGCGGCCAGCTCGCCCGCACCATCGTGAATGGCCGCGCGCTGGATGTCCTGCGCATCGACCACGCCCCCGCCGACGGCTATTTTATCATCTGGAGCGGCCTCAAGCATGAGGACATCAAGCTCTTCAGCAAGAAGCTGAAGCGTCTCGACAGCGGGCTTCCCGGCGAGGAGGACACGAAGAAGCGCCGTTAATCCCCCTCACCGGCTTCCCCTTTGCGTTGCATGACTGTTCTCCGGCCTGCCGGCATTGCTGCTGTTTGCACTGCCACCACCACTCTGCTGCTGTTCAGCGCCGCCTCCTGCCGCCGCAACGAGCCCGAACCACCCGCGGCACAGGCAAGCCCGGCCCCGGCCCCGGCTCCCGCACAGCCGCCAGCCTCCGTGGAGGCCCCGGCGACCGCTGCGGTCAAAGCGGCGGCTCCCGCAGCAGAGGCAAAACCCGCGGCCTCTCCTCCGAAACCGCCGCGCGGGCCGGTCTTCCAGCTGCCGACAAAAAACCAGGCGCTCTTCCGTGATGAACCCGAGCGCTTCTTCATGTTTGTGGACCGCTACGGCGCCGACGGCAAAGTCAGCCAGGTCTGGCAGGGCGGCAGCTACGGCTATGTGCGGAATCCCCGCACCACGGCCCATGGCGAGGTCTTCACCAAGTTCCACGAGGGCATCGACATCGCCCCTGCGGACCGCAATGCCGCCGGCGAGCCGCTCGATACCGTGCATGCCATCAGCGACGGCACCGTTGTCTTCTGCAGCCCCAACGCCGCCAGCAACTACGGCAACTACATCGTCGTCGAGCACAACCTAGGCGAAGATTGGGGCAGCTTTTACAGCCTCTACGCCCACCTGAAGCGCATCGACACCACCGTGGGCACCCCCGTCAAGCGCGGCCAGGCTCTCGCTCTCATGGGCTACACCGGCGATGGCATCGACCGCCGCCGCGCCCACGTCCACCTGGAACTGTGCCTGCTCCTCAGCGACCGCTTCAACGACTACTGGGCAAAGCACTACAAAGCCGGCAATCCCAACGGCAACTGGCACGGCCACAATCTCATCGGGCTGGATGTCAGTGCCTTCCTCAAAGCCGCGCGCAAAGATCCGGGGCTCAATCCCGCCGAGTTTCTCAAGACCGCCGAACCCTACTACCGCGTGCGCATTCCCAACAAAACCGGCCAGGAGCTGGAAATCGCCCGCCGCTACCCGTGGCTGCGCCGCCCCGGCGATCCCGGCAGCTCCTGGGAGGTCACCTACAATACCGCCGGCGTGCCGCTCGCCATCGCACCCTCTGCCGAGCCCTGCGCCATGCCCGCCGTCGTCTGGGTCAAACCCGGCCCGGGCTACCACTCGTGGAACACCCGCAACCACCTCGGCGGCACTGGCGCCACCGCCACCATCGCCCCGGAAGGCCTGCGCTATCAGCAGCTCGTCACCGGCGATTTTTGATTTAATCCCGCCCGGCGGCGGCCCCGCACTTGCATCCCCGGGAGGCGCCGTCTATCCGCCCCCATGGAGGAGGAGGATGCCGTCATCAATCTGCAGGAAAGTCTCACCGCCGCACTGCGCGACGGGGAGACTGCGGCTGCGGAACAGATGGTGCCGGAGATGCACCCGGCGGAACTCGCCGCCGTCTATGAATCCCTCGCCGAAGACGAGCGCGGAGGGCTCCTGAAGCTCCTCGCCGCCGACATCCTTCCCGCCTTTCTCCAACACCTGCCCCCGGCAGATGCCGTCACCATTCTCGGGGAAATGAAAGACGCGGACCTCGCGCCGCTGCTTGAGGAAATCCCGGACGACGTCCTCGTGGACCTCCTCCAGGAAATGCCGCCCACCCAGCGCGGCCACACGTTCCACCTGCTCTCCGCCGCCAGGCACCGGGCCGCCCGCGAGCTGCTCCGCTACCCGGAGGACACCGCCGGCGGCCGGATGACCACGGCCTTCGCCTCCGTGCGCGAAGACATGACCGTCCGCGAGGCCATCGAAGCCCTCCGCCGCGTGGCCGATGAAGCCGAAGTCCTCGCCCGCATCTATGTTGTGGACCACGAAGGCCTCATCCTCGGCAAAGTCCGCCTGCGCGACCTCACCTTTGCCCCGCACGAACAGCTCATCGCGGACCTCAACGACGGTGACACCCGCGCCGTGCTCGCCTCCGCCGACCAGGAAAAAGCCGTCCGCGTCATGGTCAAATACGACATGCTCGCCCTCCCCGTGGTGGACGACGACGGCCGCATCCTCGGCGTCATCACGCACGACGACGCGCTCGACATTCAGGAGGAGGAAAACACCGAGGACCTTGAGCGCCAGAGCGGTATTGCCGGCGACGCCGCCGACGAATCCTATCTCAACACCCCCGTGTGGCGTCAGGTGCGCCGCCGCATCGGCTGGATCATCTCCCTCGGCTTCCTCGGGCTCATCTCCGGCTGCGTCATTTATTCCTATCAAAACCAGCTCAGCACGGTTTTCGCCCTGACGATCTACATGCCGATGATCGTCGCCGCCGGCGGCAATACCGGCGGCCAGGCCGCCACCATGGTCATCCGCGCCATGTCCCTCGGCGAACTCACCCCCGGGGCCGTCTTCCGCGTCGCGTGGAAGGAGCTGCGCGTCGGCTTCATCCTTGGCGCCATCCTCTCCGCCTGCATGGTGCTGCAAATCTTCCTGCTCCGCCCCGACTTCATGCGCCTCGAGGGCGACGTCGTCCTGCGCTTCGCCGCCACCGTCGGCCTCGCGCTCGTCACGCAGATCACCGCTTCCACCCTCATCGGCGCCATCCTGCCCATCGGCGCCCGCGCCGCCCGGCTCGACCCCGCCGTCATCGCCAGCCCGGCCATCACCACCATCGTCGATGCCACGGGCCTCCTCATTTACCTCAACTTCGCCCGCGGCATCCTCCACCTCGGCTGAGCCCGCCGCCCACTTGAAACCGGGCGCTCCCACCGCTACAGAGCGCGCATGAACGAAATCCCTGCGGAGCGCAAACTTCTGTTCTATGGCGGCTACGTCCTCATCGGCCTTGGTATGCTGCTCTTTGTTTCCGTTCTCCTCGGCTGCGGCAGCAAAGACGAACGCCGGATGCCAGAGCCCGGCGATCCGAATTTCTGGTCGCAGGCGCAGGACCGGCATCAGGCGTTTAAAGATCAGTCAGATTCTGACATGACCCGGGCTTTCCTGGGGATGGGGCTCATGGTGGCTGGCAGCATCATGCAGTCCGTCGGCCGCAAAGGCCTCGCGGGCTCCGGTGTCGTCCTCGACCCCGAACAGGAGCGTGCCGACATGCGTCCGTGGAGCCGCATGAAGGGCGGCATGGTCAACGACGCCCTCCAGGAAGTGGACGCCGTAAAGGCCTTCACTAAACAGGCAGAGGAACCCAGGACCGAGATCAAAATCCGCTGCCGCTCCTGCAAGGGCCTCAATCCCGAAGACGCCAAATTCTGCAACCACTGCGGCCAGCCGGTCTAGCACGTTTCTGCAGCGTCTGCACGTCCCCGTCATGGCCGCCGCTGGTGTCAGGGACGGGAACGGTATCCACTAAAACTCCCAGCTGTATTTCGGGATGTCTTGCGCCTCGGGGGCGAAAATCTGCTTCTCGCGCCGCATGAAGT
>Ga0315905_10002073_pt1 | contig 21252 bp, 29 predicted proteins | sample LakEriMetagenome_5_FD_203522 | JGI IMG/M metagenome (GOLD analysis project Ga0315905, IMG submission 203522) | Freshwater fungal communities from buoy surface, Lake Erie, Ohio, United States - Buoy 4 MA121 | ecosystem: Environmental > Aquatic > Freshwater > Lake | place: USA: Lake Erie, Ohio...
GCCTACGTGTTCTTTCCACCTCCGTCCGTAAGAAGAAACATTACAGATGTAAAAGTAACCGTCTTCATAAGAATGAATCAGATTGTTAACTTCATTGCGTAGTTCTACAAGTTGGTTGATGTTGTATTGCGTTAAGTCCATATTTAGTTTTACGTTAGTGATGTAGGGAAGTAAAGTAATGTAGGATTCTTTTTTTGAATGTCAATCTCTGGAAAGTGCTTGGCAAATTCCTTAACGTCAAATCTTTCAGTAATAAGATGGTAGCCACTCTTTGTTGGAATAACTGCGTCAATCTTTTCTCTTTCGGGTCTGCAGAACTTATTAATCGCAAACTTAACTGCATTTAGCTCGGTTTCATCCTTGGTGTCAATATCAACAATCCACCGCTTTTCGTGAGCCTTAAGTTGTCCCACTACCGAGTCAAAAAGATTCTGTTGTCGATGCTGACTGTTACGAATCCGTTCAGCAAGCGCAATCATCATGTTCAAAGAAACATCTCGGTGGTTTTGTTTTTGCACATGAATGTAAGCACGTGCTTTAAACATTTCACAGAGCTGCTTAATCTCTTCATAGCGGTTCTCCAGGTGTTCAATGCTTTCAATATGATAAGTCTTAATCGTTCTTACCGACTGATGATTCGACTTTGCCTTTTCATCTTCGGACAGATCTTTCTTTCTCTTAAAAACATAAAGCATGTAGAAGTCTTCCGGGTCGGAAAAGTTTAGCAGAGGCTTAATCAGTTCTATGTTGTCAATCATTCGTTAAAAGATAACGCGTTTTCCTGAAGAATTTCATATAGTTTTTCTCGTACCTTATCCAAGGCATCATATGCTTCGCCAGTGATGGTATCATCATATTTAAGAAGAGAGCGTAAGTGCTGATCGAAATCATACATGGCGCCCATCCACTTAGCACCGTTGCAAGCAAGACGAAATTCTGGCTCTTCTTCTGGTAAGGTGTATGTTAGTGTTGCTATCATATTATGGATTTTTAATTATATGCAAAAATAACCAAAAGATTCTTGGTATGCAATTTTTTCTTCTATTAGTTATTGACAATTGTATGATCAATACGGATACGGACGCAAGACTGAGACTGTGCTTCATTCATCAAAAAGTTATTGATGTAACCCATGATGTTTGCTGACCCAATTGGGTTCGCGCTATGCGTGTAAACTTTCGGGAAGATAATCCCTTCTTTGCGTTTGGTAGAACGGTCACGAGAGTCTTCTAATGAATAATAGAAGTCAATTAGCCACTTAGCACAGTCAAGACCTGTCTTTTCTTTAATGTTATCGTAGTTCAATGTATAGTTAGGACTAACATTATGGTAGTATTCTTCCATTGCAGTATCACCTAAGTCATGATCGAGCGAAATCATATCGATGTTCTCCAGACCTGCTGCAGTTACAGCTTGGACAAATTCATCATAGTTGCGAACTAACGTCCAGCTATCGCTAATTGGTGTTCTTACATCGTCAAGGTAAATTGAGATCCTTTTCATATCATTTGTTTATTTTTCAAAAGTTGGTTTCAGCCACATAGTGCGGCCAAAGATAAGGTCGGTAAAGCGGGGCTCAATACGGTCAATATCAGCAAAGAGCCTTAAAGATGCTGCTGTGTCAACTTCAAACATTTTAAGAACCTCTTCGCGAATCCTTTCAGGCGATACCACCTTTTCCAATTTATCAATAAGACCAGGAATGAACATGGCGTTCCAGACGATCGGAGCAATTGTAAAACCTTTAGTAATGCTGAATCGTAAAGCACGAATCATTCTTAACGGGTCATCCATGAAAGTAATCTCTGGGTCAAGCGGTGTTATCAGTATGCGGTTTTCAATAGCCCATATCCCGTCAAAAATATCGATAAGATTACCGTCTGCGTCAACTGCCAATGCGTTAACCGTAAAGTCACGGCGTGTTAGGTCGTCTTCCAATGTACCTAGTTGAAGTATAGGTCGACGGGTTCCTTCTTCATAGCCGATTTCTTTTCTTGCCATGACAAAGTCAGCAACCAATCCAGCATTAGGATCGTCTTGCGGAAATCTTGCGCGAATGGTAAAGCAATCTGGCGTGGAAAGAAAGATTTTGAATCCTCTTTCCGTTAGCCAGTTATGCATGAGAAGAAAGCCTTCATCAACACTGATGTTTAAGTCATCAACCACAAATGTAAAATCTATGTCTTTTGACGAGAGGCCGAGGAGTTCATCGCGAACACACCCGCCTACTTTGAATATCTGTTGCATATTAGATTAGTTTAGCTTGATGAAGGTTATGCATTAAGCAACGAAGAGTTTCCTCGTGCTCGGCTGAAACGTCGACTGTGAGAGTTAGTTCTCGCTCTCCAGTCGGTGTCCAGCGGGTATTAAGATATTCACCAATTTCGAAAAAGATATCTTTTTCAACTCCACGAGTGAACTTTAGTCCACGATCGTTTTCATCATTGATGATTGCCTTAGGCATGTCTTTGAGAATGTAAGTCTGTGTTAGCATGTCGATTAAATTTGATAGTTAAAAATAACCAATTAGACAATGCCAAGCAAACTTTTTTTCACAAAGTTATTAACAATTTATTTGTTAGATGGCGGATTGAACTCGTTGACGAATGGTTGCTAGATCCGTAGTGTTGTGGAATTCACCGTTCATATAGATCATTTGCAATAATCCAGTGTCTTCGGTAGCCCATGATACTTTGTCATAGAGACCAATTTGTCCGTCGTGCTCTTCCACGCAAAGTAAGCCAGTTGCTGATTTCTTGGTGCCATCATCAGTGATAGGATCTTTAAAGATTTCATGGCCTTCAGGATTAAAATCGCCAAGGAACTTTGGTTTATTGATCTCAACATATGTTGCTTTCATTGCGAATCCAAATGTATCACGAGTGTTGTATTGGTAAGTGAATGAACCTATTCCTAGAACCACGTTGGTTGAAGCAAATCCTTTAGCTTCCAAGCGGCTGCAGATTTCGTTAGCACGATCAATAGTAATACTGTCTCCATAGATAGCACCGATATGTGGGTCAAGAACTTTGTAGCCTTGCTCATTAACAGTTCCACCAAATACATCCCAGAGAAGTTCAATTACTCCCTTTTGATGTGGATATAATCCGTTAAGACCGTCTTTTCTATTATCAATAATTGCATCCTCAATATTTCCTTGTAGTGTATTTGTATTCTCTTTAATTGTACCGCAAAGAATATCTACCGGATCCCCAGAGTCAGGTCGGATAACCAACTTACCATCACGGGCTAAGATTTCTTCTTTAAGGGTAACTATGTGTTCAGTACATACTTTCCACAAGTCCCATGTATCAGAAACTACTGAGAGAATTCCTTTTGGATATGTCTTGAGCAATCTGCGAAAGGTATCAGCCTCGTCTTCTTTTCCGCCAGCACACATTACCGAGTGCTCCGTGGCAGGAACTGAACCGGCGACGAATCCTTGCGCACCGTAATACTTACGTGCACCATAGATGGCGGGAAGAGAGTCAGTACCAGAGAAAGCGGTAAGGTGACCAAGGCCAGAAGAGATTACTGCCTCAACAGAATCCAATCCTCGCATTGAGAAGTCGTGACCTTGCCAATCAATGAACCAAGCATTTCCTGGGTCAGTCTTTCTCATCCACTTGGTAAGAACCTTGCGGTATTGTTGCGCAATGGTAGCAGAAGTCATTGGCTTCCATAGCAAATTGGAAAGAATTGTTTCCAAGTAGTTAGTTAACCAATAAAAGTCAGGATGTGTGTTGTAAATTGTTAGAACCGGTACTTTAATTGGAACGCTGGTTCCTTCAGGAAGAGACTTAACCGCAATTGGCAAATATCCAAGGTCATGTAATTTTTCAAAGTGAGTAACATCATAGTCGGTTCCCAAGTACATTGTTAGTTCTTCCTTCATTTGTCCGCAGACCAAGTCCTTGGGTTGAGAAAAGAAATCGCGTTGGAAAGCTTCGTGAATTTGCTGCATAACCATTTGTTGTCCAAATGATACTACATGGTCGCAACCTTTAGGTGCGTACTTGTTAGACCGCGGAGTAAAGTTTGAATAAACCTTCGTAGTCCCGGCTGGGTACTGTTGGTGATGGCCTGTTTTGTAGCCATCAGTAAGAAAGAGTGGATTCATATTGTTATCGAATTTGTTAGTATAAAAATAACCAAAAGTTTTTACATAGAAAAACTTTTTATCACAAGTTATTAACAATTTTTACCAGCGGCTTGAAGATTCTTTATGAATTATTGTACGTAAAGCGCCAATAGCTTCTTCCATTGTATTGAACATTGGAATGTTGTTGCGGGTACAGACTATTTCTACATTTCCTTTACGCCAAAATCCGTCTGGACAGCACACAATCATTTTACGGTCATCACAATGCATACCCAACTCTAGCAAAGATATTGGACTCTTGGTCTCAGGTGAGAAGTACATAAAGATGATGTCGCATTCTTCTAGTTTATTCATTTCCCAGTTGACCTGATGATTGAATTGCGGGTTGGCTTGTTCCTGCTTCCAAGAACCATCCCATTCATCTCTACGAGGATTATAGAAAGTGGTAGAAGTAGTTTCAAATTTCTTTGGCAATTCATTTTGCCAGTCTTCGGCGTCACCCATTTCAATTGAGCCTGCCAAGAACACTGACACTGTGCTTGATTCAGGTGATTGGTCTTCTGATGTTGGTTTGATGATTTTCATATATATTAGTTGTTTGGGTTATGCAACGTCTGTTAGGTTCTGCAAAGCACGTTCTCCACGAATCTTGTACATTGCAAACTCTAGAATATTTAGTGACTCGTTAAGACCAGCCCTGTCGTCAATAAAGACATTGGCGTAAATCTTACCGTTCTTTCCGTACGGGAGATCAATTGGTGTTTCATTAATAGAATCAATCTTTAGACCTGCTGCTTGACAGTAGTCTTTGATCTCACCATACCGTTCGGTATTACACGCAGTGAAAATGACAATGTATGCACCGGTTTCCTTGGCTACTTTAAGAACTTCAATGACTCGCTTAAAGTCAAAAGAGTGCATTTTCCAAGGTGAGATAGTGTCATCATAATCGCACGCAATAATGATCTTACCGTATTGTTTCCACTCTTCTATTAAGCGGTCAAGGTAAGGTTGTGATTCCGGGTTTTTTAGAAAGTATTCTTTCATATCAAAGGTTCAGTTAAAAAATGTTGAATTGTAATACAAATCCTTTGCCTGCTTCGTTGAGGTCAGAGTAACTGTTAGATGAATAGACTTTTCGCAGTTCCTTGCCAAGTTCCGTAAATCCGTTACTAAAGATACCGTGTGATACCACCAGGTAAACTTCAGCAGTAGGCCGACTTGCGTGAATTGCTTTAGCAAGTTCAATGAAGGTTCGGCCGCCGTCACAGATGTCATCTACAATTACGTACTTTAGATTATTGTGTTGGTCAAGTGTAGGAATTTCCGTATGCAGAATTTTTCCCGTTTTAATATCTCGAACCTTAGTGGCTGTAATGATCTTATCAATCCCAAACTTCTGGGCTACATCAAAAATCTTTTTGTAAGCACCAGCATCGGGTGATACCAAAACAATTCTGTCTTGTGCACCATCCGTGTTATCAATATCAGCTAAGGCATGTTTAACAATCAAGTGATTGCTAATCTTTTCATAATTGTCTAAGCAGGCTTCCAACACATCAGAGTGTGGATCTACAACAATCACAGCTTTGAATTTTTGTGAATTCACAATTGGACAGATAACTTGCTTTAAGTAGTGAACGTCTCCGTCTGTGAAGCGTCGGTCAGAACGTGCTCCCATAAAGTATGGCACATATAGGCTGACGGAAGATACACCCAAGTTGTGAAGAACCTGATTGGCACAGATGATTAGCTCCAAGTCTTTAAAATTGTTCATCCGACTGTAAATCATTATTTCTTGCTGCTCAAAAGATGCAAGGTTTTCGTCAATCGTAATAGACTGCTGCCCATCGGGAAACCGGTTGATCTTAAAATTGACTTGTGATTTTTCTGGGTATGCCAGATTCAGTATTTTATATGTCATTTTTTAGTTTCTTTAAATGTGATTGATTTGATAGTTAAAAATAACCATTTAGATAATACCAAGCAAATCTTTTTTCACCAAGTTATTAACAATCATAAGTAACTAGTTGAGAGGTAACGAAGTTGTTTTAAGATAGCTTCATCTGTAATTCGGCCAATAAGTTTCATAGCGCTCTGTCTGCGTGGAAAGCAGACCACTTCGGTGCCGTCATGTCTGTGGGTCCGATGTGCTTTAACATCGGCATGCATGTTAAGCTCAAAGATGCAACCCGCCAAGTCATCGGCAATCCGTGTAGGAACAGAGACATAGTAAACTCGGTGGCATGACTTTAGTTTTGGAAGCTGACTCGGGAAAACGGCAAAGCTGTCTTCAATAACATAAGGGACTTGCGTCTTGACCTCAACCGGGTTGCCGTCAACCAACATATCCTTCTCCGTGTCAAAGACGTTGAGCGATTCTTCTACCAAGTGGCCGTTTCCTCGGAGGATTGAGGCCACGATTCGTTCACCAATCATTCCTAGTAGAATCTTTTGGACAGCGGGTGGCTGCTTCTTATAGTTCTTCTTTTCTTCCATGACTATGATTCAGCAAGAGTGTCTCTCACATAGTCTTCTATGTAAGCAATATCGTCATCGCTTAAATCATCAGATTCAATAATAACTTCACAGTTGTAGTCGGAATACAAATCGGAAAAACTTTCGACGCAAGATCCCTCCACTTCAATTCCTTTATAGAGGAGGTCAAACTTTGTTATACGTCGGCTAGTAAGTATCCGTGAAGAAAAGTCTTCAATTAAAATGTCTTGTTTTTGCATATGTTTAATCGTTAAGTATACGTAATTCAGTTCCCATAGAATCAGTGTGCGCTCGTGAATCGTTGCCTCCGGTAAGAATTGAAAAGTAAGGTACAAATACATCGGCAATTACATCGCCGTCGTTTGTAATTTGTCGGTTGTGTTTGTAGCAAATATGTAATTGATGTTTTTCTGACCACATGTAAATCACCCATTTCGGTCCACCAATAGTAAAGTGGTGGGAAATTGGCGTGATGCCGTTTGCTTTTAAATCAGAAGCTTCACAAACAAATATTTTGGTGTCTTTGTTGTAATAAACCAAATGCTTGTCGCGGGGATCAATTGTGTTTTCGGAGTGGTTATACATAGTTAATTAAATTGATAGTTAAAAATAACCAATTAGACAATACCAAGCAAACTTTTTTTCACAAAGTTATTAACAAAAGTTTATCCGTTCGGCTCAGCTTTTTGATTCTTGCTTCTTCTTTACTAGCAGACGACCTATCAGGAAAAGACCAAGAAGCCTGCAAGCGCACAGGCCTACGGGTCTTAGTGTATTTGGCACCTTTACCAGAGTTGTGTTCATCGAGTCGTCGGTTTAGGTCGGTTGTGATACCAGTGTAAAGACTACCGTCAGCACATTCAACTAGATAAACATTCCACGATTTACATTGCACTGGTATCTCCGTCATCAGTAATATCATCAAGAAGTGCTTGGATAAGTGGATCCACGAATTCTTCTTCTTCCTTTTCTTTACTCCAGGTAATTTCCTCACCTTCGCTGGTTTCATCGTTGTTCGTTACGCGTGGTGGTTCCGACTTTTCAATTTCGATCAACGACTTCTTTCCTTTAAATGTCCATGTATGTTCTTCACCAGTTACCAAGTTTCTCATACGAGAGTAGCCCATTGCGTTGGCTACTCGGCGGCTATCGGTTACCAGGAAAGGACCGCCACCAATAGGATTAAGAAGAATAAGATAGCGAACTCCTATCATATCCCAGAGACCGTAAATGATATATCGTTGGTCGTCAATTTCAACTTCTTTGCCAAGATCTTCTTTAATCAGCCAAGAAGCATGAATATGCTTAGAGTGTAGGTTAGTAAAATCGGTGCGCATGCGTTCAACGCTTGGCGACCCCATAGTAAGAGGAATGAATCTGTGCATAGTTTATTATTTAATTGTTTCCTTTAATTGTTTACAAAAGTTGCGGAAGTTAGAGTCAATGTGCATAAGATCTTCAACTTGTGAAGATGCCCAGATGACTGTCCCGTGATTTGTCTTTCCGTGCAAGCGGGCAATGCTTTGCATAGAGAGCGATGTATTCCATCGCATGAGCCACATACTGATTTGACGAGCAGAAGCAATCTTTGCAGTTCTACGATTGGATGTAATTTCGGTAACTGTCACACCAGTCTTTTCAGCAACTAGCTGTAAGATGTGATTTGCGAGGGTTAAGTTTTTCATTTTTTTACAAGAGATATAGATGTGATAAACAAAAGGATTGCAGTTATTCCGCAAAAACCAAAGAAAGCAAATTCATTAAGAGCTCCGCTGAAGTGGATGGTTTGTTGTAGTTTACCTAACGCGGTATAAACGCTTGCGGCAGTTAAGATAATAGCGGCAATAAAAGGAGGAAGGTCGATCTTGATGTTTCTCATGTGGATTATTTTTTGTTATTGTTAAAATTAACCAATTGGTTTGATATATGCAATTTTTTTATGAAAATAATTTAACTTTTTTTCTTTTGAATAAATGAATCATTAGATGACATGAGATGAGGTAAGCAATACGCCTATATGGCAAACGCTTTACTTATACGCAGGATTCATCTAGGGCAATCTTACGATACTGTCTGTTCCGCAAATGTCATTATGATTGCTCGTATTCGTTCAGCATGAACTCCAAAGATTCTCTTTTTTGCCAAGGAATTTTCTACGTGAGACAGTGCAGAATCGCAACCAGCGTTTTCTAAGAGATCAAGCGATTCTTGACAGACAGTATCAAACTCGTGAGGAAGTTGCCGACGTGATAGCTCATACGAATGAACCGGCTTTTCTTCAAACTTAACTTCCCGAGGAATAACAGTTTTTCTAGCCTTTCCACTTGATGACATACCACGAAGAGTTCCAAATCCTATACGTGCACTCTTGGCAAGAAAGTCAGCAGCAACTTCGGGATCTTTGACAATTTGAATTTCATTACCCGTTTTGTGATTGACTATCGGAACACCCGACCACTTTGCTTCGGTGGAACATGATACGCAAACTTGGTAGCCTAGCTGAATTCTTTGTGGATGAAGTGTCTGGCCACAAGTCTTACATGATTTCATAGATAAATTGTTTGATGGATCAAAATAACAAAAAAATAACTTCCTGGGTTTAAATCGTCCAGGAAGTTATTAACATAAGCATAAGACTTGCATAAGTACCACTAATAGATTTGACTAATACTGAGTATAGAGTTCTAAGGTTAATTTCAATCACTTGTTAGTTTTATACGGATTGTAAAAATAGTTCTTAATTTTTGAAAAAAAGTTTTAAGAATTTTCATCTACATTAGAAAACGGCTTAGAGAACTGCGGGCGGACAAGATCCCATGAAATTCTCTCCACGTCTTCTTTCTTTCCGTCCAACCACTTAAAGAAGATTGCCGCGCGTGGATGCTTGGTGAATTCTTCAGCGTATTCTTTTCGGGTTGCTTGGTAGCCTAACACATTGTTGACAATATATGTAAAGTCAGCATGTGCCGCAGCCAAGATTTCTTTTCGGCTTTCCTGAAGTTCTCGTTCAACTCGGCGGACCCAGTTATAGAATTCGTCAGGTACGCTATCCAAGATATCATCAAGATTACCGTTTTCTTTTAACGTCTTCCAGATATCAATGTTGGATATGTTTGTTACAATCCGGTGAAGACGAACATACTCTGGAAATTTAATCTTCATACGGAAACCGTTGCTGAAACGAACGACGTAGCCTTCTCGGTTAGGCTCATCTCGTGACATTAAATGTTCCCAAGACTCGGCAAAATTATATACGCTTACCAAATCAAATGAGTCATCGAGATGTTTCTCAATATTTACTCGCGGTATTTCCCGACCGCTGTTCTGATATACAGATAAGAGAACCAATCTTTCATCTTCTCCGTAATTAACCACAATCCTATTCTCTGGATAAATGATTTCAAAAAGGTACGTATGAAATGGGTGTAGATCGTTGTAGGGATACTTCTGTAAAAGTTTCCACCCTTTAACCGCCTGTTCCGATGTAAAAGAACCTCTTGATGCAAAGACAGGATGAGCTCCGTTTAAATCAATGTACCAAAAGAAGATTCCTAAAGAACCGTCCATCTTTTCATAAACATCAAACGGCAGATGAGGAATCTCATCAGCAGTGTGCTCGGTTGAGTTAAAGAACTTGGGAAAAGGACGAGCCACAATAAGACCTTTACTGTTCATCACTAGTCCGCGGCAAGCAAGCGTAGCTTCATTCCAATAGCTGTCATACTGTGTCTTCTGCGAATAGTTGTAAATCGTAAGATCCAGTGTTGGGTGCGTCTGTGAAATTAGCCAGCCTTCTTCAACCAAGCGGTCAAGGTTTTCCTTTATGATTTCCATTTCGTTTGCCATCTTAGTTTAAATTAGAATATGACTCCTTCAAAAAAGATGGTTTGCAGTATAATATCCGCGGTTGATGCATCGTCTTCCCCATTTGCCATTTCCATTAAAGTTCTATTGGGTACCAATGGCATTCTTGCATAAACGTCCTCCATTGTAATAGTACGAGTCATATCACCTTCGCCTTCAATGTCCTCAAAGGTTAGACTTCCACCGTCCCGTAGTATTTGCATCCAAATGTCTTCAGTGCAAACTGCAGTATTTGATAGTTTGATTTTTTCCAAACTCTGAACGAGATGCTCTCGAGAAGCTTTGTATTGACTACGGTCATATACAAATTCAATTCCATAGCCGTCCATATAGCCGGTGCTAACAGCATTGCAAAGTGCATTGAGGAAGAATTCTTCGCACTCATCTTTTGATAGTTTGATTTCCATATTGAATTATTTTGATAGTGTAAATATAACTAAAAAGAAAATCCCGAGCAAACATTTGCCCGGGAAGTTATTAACATATTATTCTTACCATTTTTTCTATGACCGTCTTATCACCCAGTCCCATCCTATCGTCGGTTCTGACAAATCTATCACCTAGCGCTACCAGGTTTAAATCGTCCACCGCTACCCAAGAGAGTACCGAGTTGTTCTTTAGCCAATTTTCAATTTGGTAAACACGGTCACAAGCAATACCGGAGCTATGCGCAGGAATCTCAGTACCCGTGTATGATATTGGATGTTTGGCTACGCCGTTCAGTTGAAAGATTTTCTTAATTTCATAATCTTCCCAATGTCGACGCCAGTCAGATGACAAGACTATTTCTACATCGTGTATTAGAATGAAACGGTTAAGAGCAATTACACAGCGCTCGTCCCATAAGTAAGGAATCTTAAGATTCCCTGCATCAGGATCTTTCACCCACAGCTTATTGCGTTTAGTATTGTATTGGCGGGGAAGCGCAATCACTCCGTCAATATCAAGAAATACTACTTTCATTTTCTTCAGGATTTTCTGGAAAGTCTTTAAGTAGGTCAATCCCTTTTTCTGTCGGCCAATAGATCATTTCTCCGTCGGCGTCTTCAACCGAGTCAATCATACCCTTTTCTTGTAGAATTTTGATCGCAGATTTAACCACTACTTGATTAAGAATGGCAGCAAGCTCTTCATCAGAAACTTGGATATCACCAGTATCAATCCAAGACTGAAGAGCGTGTCTTCCTGCAACATCTTGGTAAGTTTCTCGTGCAACATCTCTGTTGGAAAAGATTGTGTGATCGCCAAAGAAGTCTTCAAGAATTGACTCGGTATCCGCAAGCCATTCTTTGATTGATTCGGGGTATGTTGTCATTGTGTGTAGATGCGTTTACCTGATGGCGTAAATAAAAACCCGGTTTCGTCCAGTGTAGCAATTATGTTTTCAATAGTTGAAAGTTCTTCATACTGTTTTTCTAATTGCGAATAGAAAATTCGGCAGCGGTTTTCTTTCCATATATTGATTCGGTTAGTTAACTGGGATATGTCAATGTTATCTGTCCCTTCATAGTTAACACCAAGCAGAACGGATTTCTCGTGGCAGTATCTGTGGGTAGCTCTACGGGAAAACACATGCATGTTCTTGGATTCAATCACTGTGTTTTCGTCAGTGATGTGGCCTTCTTCATAAAGTTTTCGGATGAAGATATCTGTGTCAATTAAATCAAAGGTAAAAGAAAGTCCATCACCTTGCGAGTAAAACCCTGACCATGTAATTTCCGGGTCTTCTATTCCGTAAAGGGCGAGTTCTTCTTTTATCCCTTCAATTAAGGGAGAATCCCACTCACGATCAATTCGTAAGTTAATGTCTTCGTATTCTGTGGCAAGTAATTCTTGCGCACCTTTAGAGAGTTCACTGGCTTTGTAAGCCTTGATTGTAATTTCTTCCATAGTTAATTAATTATAGAGTAAAAATAACCAAAAGAATATTACCATGCAAACTTTTTATTAAGAAGTTATTAACACAATGATTTAATCAAATCGCTGTCTATCTCTTCTTGATAAGATCCAATATAAGAAGAAAAAGGACATTGAAATGGAATAGAAAATGATATCCGTTAGAAGAAATGATCCTGTCCACGTCATCACTAAAGCAAAAAGAGCGTCGAACCCGAGGGGATTGAAGAACGTGGCGATCAATAGAATGATCTGGCTCCGGTTTGTTTTCAGCCACTTCTTCGTCTTTCTGTAACCTATCACTGGAATAGTCCATTTGTTTAAATATTTTGGTTGACCTAAATGTATACATGAGTATTAACTACAGTATATATTCCGTGAGGACCATCATTTTCTGAATCCTATTTTCTTTTCCTCTTTTACTTCGTGAATAAGAACAGTAGAAGATTTCTTAGCCGCATAAAACTCAGCGAGCGTTGCAGGATATTCAATTGCAGGAAGTGGTATATTTAACTTTTCTGCCAATGCAATTGCTCTATCTTCAGAAATCTTTCCAAATTCTTTTCTTGCAAGTAATCGCTGTGGACGAAGAAGAGCATCATCAATCTTAGATATCTCTGTGTTAAATGTGGCAATAACCATTAATCCTAGCACATCATTAAGAAGACCGTCGGTCATGTTTAATAAGTTGGATATTCCCGTGGTTCTACCAGCACCAGATGTTCGTGTCTCTAGTAAAGGTTCAGCATCTTCAATTAATAAGATGCAGTCTTTCTCTTCCTCAATCACCCAATTACTAACAAACTCAATCATAGACGGCTCAACAAGTTGCGCAGAAAAACTAGGTGGTACATAGAGAACACTCTTACCCATTTTTGCAACCAGGTTAAGTAAAACACGTATGTACTGAGTTTTTCCTGTTCCGGGTTTACCGTGTAATAAGATAAGACCTTTTGTCTCATCACCAATTTTTTTAATTAGACTTGTATGAAAGTCTTCAAAGTTTTCTCCGTAGTGTAAGTCGGGATAAAGAAAGTCAGGAACATGGTTCTTCATGTTAAAGTTTTTTACATAGTAAGAACCTCCTTCTTGTGATATCATTCCTAATCTAGCTTCCCCGTTATCAATAACTTTGCTTTTTCTAGCAACCTCTTTAAGATTATTCCACTGCTCTTCAATTTGCTCTGACGAAGCTACCGGTGAAAATAATTCAATACGGTCAACTGTGGATGTCTTAATACTATCGTCTTTTTCATTTTCGTCGAAATCAAGTTCTCCATGTAATTTAAGATATGTTCGAATCTTTCTTTCGCTACTCGGTTCGCCAAAGTCTACTTCCATCTTGGCAAGAATCCCTGCAGGATGTGCCCACAGTTGATACACTGTATGTTCTGTTTCTTTATGAGGATTGTATCTTGTTGCATAACGTATTAATTCCCATTCGTTGCTTTTAAAATAATTAACAAATCCTTGATGCTCCATTGATTTGTTTGTTACGATTGTTCGGCTGACAAAGCTACCAGCTGTTGGAAAGAGCGAATAGAAAATAAGATATTCATCTGCATTGTCAATCTCTCGACTGCAACGACCTGATGAAGCTATTATTAGATTCTGGGAATCATTAGTAATAGTAGACATTCTTTGTGCCAACGTTTCTGTCAATTTTTGCTTTTTCATATAGTTTTTATACTTTTTCTACCTTTAGTTTTTCCGTGTTATTGACAATATTCTGCGGTCTTGGACCACTGGCCCAATACTCTAGAATACTGAGTTCTTTTGCTTTTGATTCGCACATAAACCATCCGCCGGTATTCCAATCTTGAAATTCATCATAGATATATTCAGCATGGGCAACTGGCTTAGCATCGGCAACTTCGTACTCTCTTTTAGATGAAGACCAATGAATGACTAGAGGTGCGTCTTTCCAAGTAGATGCAGCAAGGTTAGCCGCCTCTCGAGCACTCAGACCACCGGTACAGAATGTGTGATGAAAGATATCAAAAGTAATAGGAACGTTTACCCGTTGGTAAATCATATTGTGCAAGTCCTGTACACTGTACATATTAGCCTTATCATCGTTCTCGACTACTACACGTTTCCGACAGTTGTCTGATAGACGATTGAAGTTGCTACACCATCGCTCGGTTGCGGATTCTTTATCACCATAAGCACCACCTACATGAATGTTTAGCGGATTCCAATGTGACGGAGTAAAACCCATTTCATCAAAGATTCGGCTGTGCTGTTCCAAGTCACGGATAGACTTCTCAACCGTTACAGGATTAGGAGAAGCAAGAATGGTAAAGTGGCTGGGATGAAATTCTAATCTTTGCTTATGTAGAGTTGCCCAGTTACCAATCTGGCGAAGGGTTTCTGCAATCTCAACCCAGTCAGGCAAATCATCAAATTGGTATTCTGTCATCCAAGGAAAAAGACTTGATGAAATTCGATAGAAGTGAAAGTCATTCTCGGTATTCCACTTAACTACTTTGTAGAGATCTCGAACGTTTTCCAAACAAAGCTTACTGATGTGAGGTAAGCCTTTGGTGTCAAATGTCTTCTTAATTGCGTCTCGGTTGGTTGTGACACCTTGCTCACGCAATGTCATATTAATACACGCGTATCCTACACGGTTGTTGTAAGGGATTTCTTTATCTTGCATATTGGAATTGTTACGTATCCTTGATTAATAAAACGGTGAGGGTATTCAATAAGATCTTCATCTAAGAGAAAAGCAAGCATTCCTGCATTCTCCGAATAGTTTTTGATGGCAACTTCATCTTTGGCTAAATCGTCCATCATGATGGTGCAAGTTGCGTAGGGAGAACCATCGCTCTCATCTATAAGGTCAATACGTAGACATCCATTTACATGATGTCTTTTCCAAATTTTTATTGGGGTCCCTTGGTATATCATTATTTTGCGTTTATAAGTTTGACAAGATCTTCAGAAGATATTTTCGTTGCGCTGATACGATCCGACATGGATTCATAAATACTTTTAACTTGTTGAAAAACATTAATGATCCGTCCTTGCATTAGTGGATCGATGATCTCTACCTGGTCAAGAACCAAGAGAGCCGCGTGAACTAGACCTACGTTTTCTTTTAGGTTGCTGATAAGATCATTATGAGGAGAAACCAGGACTTGTGTGGTGGCAGGCATGATTTTCGTGCCAATTAAAACATGTGTATCTTTCATAGCGTAGGAACCTGCAACAAATGTTTCTGGAGGTTGCGCTGTTAGTGCAGAAGTAGCCGTATGATAGTTTAGCTTTGCTTGTAGCATGTCACGTGTTAAACCTTGATAGTGAGTTGCCTTTTTACCTCTCTTATCGTAACGAGCCCATCCTCTTAAGAACTGCGCATGACCTAATGTAAACCATTCGGGAATTTGCTTCTTTAGTGTATATCTTCCGCGAGAAACTCTTTCCGTAAATCCTAGATGGAAAAGAAGAGAATGGTAAGAACGTACTCGGTAATGTGGACCACCAAATGTTTGATTGCGATTGCCATTTGGATAGATACCTGCAATAAAATCTTTAACTAGATAAGGAGCAGGAGCGCCTTCTTGGTGGTTTAACCAGTCACGAACTTCGGACCATAGAGTTTTCTCTTTCATATTGATTATTTAATTATTAGATAAAAATAACCAATTGATTACATAGTGGCAAATTTTTCAGCCAAAAGTTATTAACATTATGATATATAATCAAATTTATCCAATTTAACCTTTTCACAATGAAATATTTAATCATCATTCTGATGGCAGCAGTTATGCTGTCCGCACAATCCTGTGCACCCGATTTTCAACGATCTCGCTACAAGAGAATTTCATGGGGACACCAGTGGAAAAGAAAACGGGTCTCTGTCTTTAGGTCCCAGACTTACCGAGATCCACGTACCAAGACTGAAGCAAGACGTGAAATGATTCGTCCTAAAGTGATTAGTTTCGATTCTTGGTAAGATGGGCAAACCGCCATTCTTCGTATAGCTTGACGCGTTCAACTGGCAGGTATTTTTCCAGCTGTGTTTGCGGCGCTGATTGGACAGGGTTTTCTCCGTGTAAGTCAATCTTTACAGCAGTTGAGGGATCCACAAGAGCATCTTTTCCTCGAACCGTCATAACTTTGTAACCAGTGATTGAACCGTTGTCAACATTAATTGCTAGGACTTTCCCCATGACGCGTTCACCGCGTTTTTCAGCCTTGCTAACAACCTCGCCGCGAACCGTGTCACCAATCTTAATTGCGTTTTGCTGCTTTGTATCATCCGTATGGCTAGGCTTCTGTTCAAGACGTCCGTCAAGTGGTATGATCTCGACTTGAAATGCCGGATTGTTGGTAATTAGCGGAATGTAAGGACTGGATCCTCCCGCGGTAATGTTTCTGTTAGTATAGTCGATAGGCATGTCAATAAGGTTATGTTACAAATGTGAAAGCTGCGGGACGCGTAGGAGGAGCAAGAGTACCCCAGTTAAGTGTCCGGAGAAGAGTGGGTCCAGTGATTCCAGAGGAATCATTAAAAGATTGCTGTGCTTGAATTGCTAGGTAAGTACCACCGCCAGGACCTAAACTATCAATGTCTCGGGTTGTTGCCCAAAGAACAGCTTGTGTGGCACCAGGTAAAAGGAAAAACTTAGCTTTCTTACCAACAGAGAAATTACCAGATATTGGAGGATTAACACCAGGAGTTATTGCATAAGTAACAACGTTCACTTGACTTATAACCGCCGGCCTCCCAGGAAGAAGCTCAGCAAATCCCTGAGGTATTGACCCACCTGCTGTATAACCGGCAATTCCCAATTCTCCGCCAATGAAAGGTGCGGTTCCTGAAGTGAAAACTAACGAGTTGCCACTAACGCTTCCAAGAAAGTCAGCGCGCATATCGGACTCTAGAACAGCGCGGCCAGCGGTTCCATTGGCACCTACCATGATAAAATTAGTAGTCACCGTATAAGTTCCTGTGGTTCCTAATGTAATTGTATGTGGGCCTGGGTGGGTAAAGTTATTGGTATAAAAACCTGCCGTTCCGCTATATCTACCTCCTCCTCCGTGAACAATACTATTTGTGTGGAGTAATGAATTAATAACCGTATTTGTACCGCCTATTTTATTAAGAGTACTTATTGTTATTCCCGGTATTGAAAGTATAAGTGCAGGTGACGTGACGCGATCAAATATACTAACAATTCCGCTATTCACAATGGTTGTGTTTGTTGACACATTAGAAAAACTAGAGGTTACTCCGCCGGGAGCAGTCACAAAATAGAAAGGACATATGGCACCGGTAAAACCGATAGTACCTCCTGACATGCCAAGAACCAAATTGGTATCCATTAAAATCCAAGTACCGCTACTAAATACTCGTGTTCCTGTGCCAATGACGCGAATTGATCCTGGCGCCATTTTAAAAGGCGCCAATGTGCTGACAGCCTGCGTTCCAGCATAAGTCGCGGCTACTCCATTTGCATTTGCCTTAGTTCCTTCCAGCAATATGTTTCTGCCTGTTCCTCCAATGGTTGTTTGATTATATCCTGGTTCAAAATTGCCTCCTACTCGTAAATCACTACCAAGATTATGGGTGCCAGAGTAATAATCAACGTTATCCCATAACAGAGTATTTGTATCAAAATTACTAGTTGTTAACATACATAGAGTGTGTCGTCCGGTTAGACCGTTTGCTGATGTTGATACACTTGCCGCAGAAACATAAGTCATGGTTCCGCCTTTCATTAATCCTAATACAAAATGTACATGACCTGGTCCATTAATAATTAGCGGAGCACTCATACTTGAGGCTTGTCCAGCACCCTCTCCTATGGAGTTTCCTAAAAAAAACCCCGTAGTTCCCGCACGCGGGCGCCAAATAAATATCCCAGTCCCACCATATGTGCTAACATAACCCAGTTTTATGTCTTTTTCACAAACTATTGGGTCTCCAGAAAAATTAGTACCGACTGATGGAAAAGGATTTGAGATAGCCTCGCTAATATGGCAGGTTCCGGTAATTACAAAAAATTTAGATCCAGCACCTCCACTCTTTATAAGTAAACGATGAATGGTTGCCCCGTTTGCTATGATGTTTATTGTGCCTGAACCTGAAGGCTGCGTACCAGCAGCTCCCGGGATTCGTATGGCAGAATAAACCTCAGTATCGGTAGGACTTGCAACAGGCCCTAATCCTGTGAAACTCATAGAGTTGCTCAGAGTCATGGTGGGACCTATCACGCGTAATTCCGCAGCCGCTCCTATTATAAAGGTCTTGTTATACGCGGTAGGTGCAGTTCCTCCAAAATTAACGGTACTTATTGACGCTGTTACTGCCACAGTGCATGTCGATCCTGCTGATGTAAAGATTGCATCATCGCCACCACCCGGTATCCCGCTTGACGGATTCCAATGACCCGGTACGTTCCACGTAGCGCCTGCTGTAGATCCAACCCATGTGTATATTGCCATAGTTTATTTATTCACAAGGTTATGACTTGGTTACAGAAATCGTTAGAGTTGCGCGGTTAAGTTGACTAGCGCTGTTTACAAAGAATCCAACCACATCGCCTGCACTTATCCCTACCGAATTAAAGTTAGTAGCTGTGCTTCCGGTTATCTGTGCATTTGTCATTACCAACGGTGCACTTAAAATTGATGCTGTTGGCACACCATAGTTAGCTATTCTTTGCACATCAAAGGATATGATTCCTACGGTGTCTGCAATAATCGTCCAGCGAGTAATCGTCCCATTGTAAGGAATGACCACGTACCCTGCGTGCCCAGATTGAACATTTGCTTGATAGCCTTCAACAGTTACACCAAAGCTTCCCGATGCACTGGCTACCCCTGTTCCTCCACCAGTTGCTGCAACAAACTCGATGATACGTCCATTAGCATCAACACCCAGAGATTTTGTCAGGGTTCCTGTGATACCGCCGGAACCGTATGCTGGTATTCGTAAGCTTCCCGTTCCGTCAATGAACATTCTATCAACTAGATTGCCTCCGTTGCTCAGCTGAAACTTAAACGAGCTGTTCTCCGAGCCGCTTGTGGGATTTGTCCAATAAGTTGACAACCTAGCAACGTTATTTTTTACATTAACTATGTTACGGCCAGTAAACAAGAGAGCAACACCTGATCCTGTTCCACCTGTTCCAGCGCTTGGCGAATTGTAAAACTCGGTAAAAGTAGTTGCAGTATTTCCTACTGCTGGTGTATGATTAAGATATAGCGGAAGACCTAAATTTAGAGCAGCTCCGTAAAGAGCTTTACCTTCTTGGGTATCTCCACGAAGCGCTGACTGCTTAATCGAATTTGCATAGACCGCATTTCCATCGTCTACATTAAATACTTCTAGAGTATAGTCATTTGCACCAGACTGGCCTGATGTTAGCACTAACTTATTTGCGGCGCCTCCATCAATTGTAGTGTCTTGAATTAATGGACCGCCCAAGCGAACATTGGTGGTAGTGTTAGCTGTTAGACCATTATCAGCTGTATTAAATCCTGCACCAGTTGGACCTGTTGCTCCAGTCGGTCCACCCGAAGGGCCTGTTGGACCAGTCGGTCCAGTGGCACCTGTGTTGGTTGCAGTTCCCGCTACTCCTGTTGGACCTGTAGCACCTGTAGCACCTGTTGCTCCAGTAGCTCCTGTTGCTCCAGTTGTTCCTGAACCACCGCTTCCAGTTCCACCTGTAAATTCAATAATTCGCCCGTTGGCATCAACACCTAGCGTGTATGCCAGGGTTCCTGTAACCGATCCTGTTCCATAAGAATGGAGCTGCATAGTGCCAGTTGCATTAACCGTTAGAGTTTTTATTTCAGAACTACCATTTTGTAAAAATAATTGGAAGTAAGAAGCTTCTGTGCCGTTGTTAGGGCGAGACCAGCCAAATGCGAGATTTCCGGCAGTTGTAAGATTTCCAGCGCTGTTGTTAATTTCTATATCAATTGAGGCAGCAGTATCAACTGTTCCTACTCCACCACCTCCGCTAACCAATCGTTCTATCTTAAGAACACCTTGCCTACTACCAGCCGCTCCGCCGGATGATCGCTGAATTGACGAATATGCACCAGCAGATGCTGTTTCAAAAATACCTCCGTGTGAATTAATCGACTTTGCAAATAAACCTTGCGAATTAGTTGATTCTACGTATGCCCCATATCCATCAGTTGATGTTGCCTTAATACCTGCGGCGTTTCCGGTGTTGTTATTAACCTGGACGGCACCGTCAGATGCACCTGTTTTTGTACCGGAAAATATTAAACCGAATGTGGCAACATTAATTGTAGTAGACGTGTAAATTACACCGCCTAAGCCAAACCCGTTAGTACCATAAATGCTTATACCGTTGGTAGCGCCGTACGTGGATCCAGCACCAGATCCTCCAGGTCCAGTTGGGCCAGTTGGTCCCACTGCAGTCGGCCCTGTTGGCCCTGTAACACCCGTGGCACCCGTTCTTCCAGTAGGACCTGTTGGACCAGTGTCACCTGTAGGTCCTGTCTTACCTGTAGGACCTGATACCCCAGTAGGTCCCGTTGGACCAGTGGAGCCGGACGAACCTGTAGGTCCTGTCTTACCTGTAGGACCTGATACCCCTGTTGGTCCTGTAGGACCGGATGAACCACTTGAACCCGTAGGTCCTGTCTTACCTGTAGGACCTGATACCCCAGTAGGTCCCGTTGGACCAGTGGAGCCGGACGAACCTGTAGGTCCTGTCTTACCCGTCGGTCCTGATACTCCTGTTGGTCCCGTAGGCCCGGATGAACCACTTGAACCACTTGGACCAGTGGAGCCGGACGAACCTGTAGGTCCTGTCTTACCTGTAGGACCGGATGAACCACTTGAACCACTTGGACCTGTAGGTCCTGATACTCCTGTTGGTCCTGTAGGACCGGAT
>Ga0315905_10002074_pt1 | contig 21249 bp, 37 predicted proteins | sample LakEriMetagenome_5_FD_203522 | JGI IMG/M metagenome (GOLD analysis project Ga0315905, IMG submission 203522) | Freshwater fungal communities from buoy surface, Lake Erie, Ohio, United States - Buoy 4 MA121 | ecosystem: Environmental > Aquatic > Freshwater > Lake | place: USA: Lake Erie, Ohio...
GAAATCGTGGTTCTCATTTTAGTAAACGAGGATGGCATTTGGTTAAAGTCGAGTTACCTATAGTTATAAACCCAAATCCTACCTACCCCAGTATGTTATATAAAGGATATCTAGACTTGGTTTTATACAATGAAGACACAGGTAGACATAAAATAATTGACTTTAAAACATCTACTCGTGGATGGAATGAGGATGCTAAGAAAGATGAAGGTAAACAATTCCAATTAATATTCTATAAAAATTTCTATAGTAAACAATATAATATACCTGAAGATGATATTGATATTGAGTTTGTTATTCTTAAGAGAAAAATATGGGAAGAAAGTGAATTTAAACAAAGTCGAATTCAAGAATTCACACCTGCAAGTGGTAAGATTAAAATGAAAAAAGCACTTACTGCTATGGATAATTTTTTAGAACAATGTTTTAATCATGATGGTTCATATAAAGATGTAACTCATCCTATAACACCAAATAAAAACTGTCAGTACTGTCCTTTTAATAATAATAAAGAACTTTGTAACAAATAATATTCTCATATATATTTATATACAAATAAAAGCTATGAGTAAAAAGGATATGACATTAACAAGCGTGAAAGTACAAAGCGACTTGTTTGAAGACTTTAAACTGGAATGTGTTAAACAAAAATTTTCTTTACAGAAGCTTGTAGATCGCACAATCCATTTATATCTTACAGATACAGATTTTAGAAAATCAGTTCACAATCACAATAATTTAAATCGATAAAAAAAGTTTTATGAATCAAAGTTTTGGTTATCTTCCTCAAAATGAGAGGAAAAAAATCTTACTACTCTGCGATGACATTAGAGTACACTCAGGTGTAGCTACTATCGCTCGAGAATTAGTAATTAACACAGCTCAACATTTTAATTGGGTAAATGTTGGAGGAGCTATCAACCACCCAGAAGCAGGTAAACGTTTAGATCTAAGCGCGGATACTAATAATAACACTGGGTTAACTGACGCTTCAGTCGTCTTATACCCAAGTAACGGATATGGTGATGCTCGCATGATTAGACAACTTATTCAAGTAGAAAAACCAGATGCTATCTTTTTGATCACTGATCCAAGATATTTTATTTGGCTGTTTTCTATTGAAAATGAAATCAGAAGAAAAATGCCTATTATATACTTAAACATTTGGGATGATTATCCAGCACCAATGTATAATAGACCTTACTATGAATCATGTGACGCCTTATTAGCTATTTCAAAACAAACTAAAAATATTAATGAATTAGTATTAGGTGATAAAGCTAAAAATAAAATCATTGAGTATGTACCTCATGGTTTAAATGAAAACTTATTTAAACCTCTTAATCAAAATGATTCTCAATTAAAAGAATTTAAAAAGGAATTATTTAAAGGTAAAGAATATGATTTTGCTTTGTTCTTTAATTCAAGAAACATCCGCCGTAAACAAATTCCAGATGCTATGTTTGCGTATAAGATCTTTATTGATTCATTAACTGAGGAACAAGCTAAAAAATGTGTGTTTGTTTTACACACTCAAGTAGTAGATGATAATGGAACAGATTTAGCAGCAGTGCAAGAAATGTTATTTGGTAGTGATACTAAATATAATATTATTTATTCTGATAAATATGGTTCACCTGAGTTTATGAATTTACTTTACAATAGTACTGATGCTCAAATTTTATTAACTAATAATGAAGGATGGGGATTAAGTTTAACTGAAGCGATGTTAGTAGGTAATCCAATTATTGCAAATGTAACTGGTGGGATGCAAGACCAAATGCGCTTTAGTAAAAAAGGAAAATGGATTGATTTTGATGCTGATTTTCCTTCTAACCACACTGGTAAATATAAAGAACATGGTGAATGGGCATTTCCAGTATACCCAACTAATAGATCAATTCAAGGTTCTCCATTAACACCATACATTTGGGATGATAGATGTAACGCTGAAGACGCAGCTGAACAAATTATGAATGTTTATAAGTTGTCTAGAGAAGAAAGAAAAGCATTAGGTCTTAAAGGACGTGAGTGGGCTTTATCAGATGAAGCTGGTTTTACAGGTAAAAATATGGGTAAAAAAGTAATTACTACTTTAGATAAATTATTTGATACTTGGAAACCAAGAGAAAAATATGAATTTATAAACACAAATGAAGTTAAAGATAAAGTAGTACCTCATAAATTAGTATACTAAACAGTTATGGAAAACAAACCGTTATTTTTTATCTCCTGCCCTATTGATACTTATAGTGGCTATGGAGCACGCTCTCGAGATTTAGTTAGAGCAATTATTGAATTAGATAAATATGATGTAAAAATCATGCCACAAATGTGGGGTAACACACCTTGGGGTTTCATTGATGATAACCCAGAATGGAAATTCTTAAATGAACACCTTTGGATTCAACCTCAACTACCTAAACAACCTGAAATTTGGGCTCAAATAACAGTCCCAAATGAATTCCAACCTGTTGGAAAATTTAATATTGGTATAACAGCTGGTGTTGAAACAACAGTTACACCTGGTGATTGGATTGAAGGACTTAATCGAATGGATTTAAATTTAGTTTCATCAGAACATTCTAAAAAAGTATTTTTAGATACAGTGATGCAAAAAGTAGATCAACGTACTAATCAAGTTATAGGTGAACTTAGAGTTAATAAGCCAGTTGAAGTACTATTTGAAGGTGCTAACACTGAGATTTATAAAGTATTAGATAAAGTAGAATCATTTTCTGAATTAAATAATATTAAGGAAAAATTTGCTTATTTATTTGTTGGTCATTGGATTACCGGAGATGTAAATGAAGATAGAAAGAATGTTGGTTTATTGATTAAAATGTTTTTTGAAGTATTTAAAAATAAAAAGAACAAACCAGCACTTATCTTAAAAACATCTCAAGTAGGAGCTTCATATGTTGATCGAGATGACATTTTAAAGAAAATTAAATTAATTGCTAAATCAGTTAATAGTAAAGACTTACCTAACATTTATTTATTACATGGTGAATTTTCTGATGTTGAAATGAATGAGTTATATAACCATCCTAAAGTTAAAGTAATGATTAATTTAACTAAAGGTGAAGGATATGGTAGACCATTACTTGAATTTAGTTTAACTAAAAAACCAATTATCACAACTAATTGGAGTGGTCATACTGATTTTTTAAATCCTGAATTCACAACTATGCTCCCAGGCCAATTAACTGATGTTCACCCAAGTGCGGCTAATCATATTTTATTAAAAGAATCACAATGGTTCTCAGTTGAGCATCAACACGCAGCTAATGCTATAATAGATGTATTTAATGATTATAAAAAATATATTGATGGTGCTAAACGTCAAGCATATAGAAGTAAAACTGAATTTAGTTGGGATAAAATGAAGGATAAAACAGATGAATTATTAATTAGATATATTCCTGAATTCCCAAAACAAATGCAGTTACAACTGCCTAAATTAAAGAAAATTGAATTACCAAAATTACAAAAATAATGGATAAAATTATATCATGCCCTAAATCAGGAGGTGACTTGTGTTATGAAACACAGGTCACACCTGAAATTACAAACTGGATGTCTTTATCATGTGGGTATTGGACTAACAGTTTAATGAAAGAAGGTGAAGAGTTCTATAATGAGCAAATGTCTACACTACCTGAATTATATAAAGATTTAGCCTGGAAAGATGGATCAACAGGATTAGTATGGTTACCTCAAACTATCAATGAACCTAAAAAAGGCATGGTGTTTGCTAATGGAACTAATACTAAAGAATGGAAATGGGCAGCGGTAAAAGCAATCCCAGTAACTAAAGAGGAAAAACACAAATTTCCAATCCCAAAACAACCAGGTAAATTCTATGAATATAGAATGGATATGAGTACTATCCAACAATTTGATGAGAGAGAATTTATAGATGCTTTAGAATACATTGGATTAATAGGATAAATTTATTATAATAGGTTATATGAAAATATTAGTTACAGGAGGGAATGGATTTATAGGTTCTAATTTAATTAAACGTCTTCTTAATGAGGGTTATCAAGTTCATTCATTAGATAATTTATCTACAGGAACCAAATCTAATGAAGTAGAAGGATGTTATTACCATTATTATGATTTAGAAAATATCTACTTAATGGATAAAGATTTTGATGTTATTTTTCATATAGCAGCATTAGCTCGAATTCAAGCATCTTTTGAGTACCCACATGAGACATTTTGTTCAAATGTTATAGGGACAGAAACGGTTTTAGAATTTGCTAAATCAATAGGAGCTAAAGTAATATATGCTGGTTCATCATCAAGATGGCATGATCCATCTCAATCACCGTATGCTATGAGCAAATACTTAGGTGAAGAATTAGTAAAAATGTATAAAAAATCATTTGGTCTTAAAACTCAAATAGCAAGATTTTATAATGTATATGGTCCCAATGAGATTGTAGACGGTGATTATGCTGCTGTAATAGGAATATGGAGACGTCAAGTTCAAAATAATCAACCTATTACTATAGTAGGAGATGGAGAACAACGTAGAGATTTTACTCATGTTAGTGATATTGTAGATGGCCTATATAAAATTATGTTATCTGAATATTACCATGATGACGCTTGGGAATTAGGAACGGGAGTAAATTACTCTATAAATGAGATCTATAATATGTTTTTTAATAAATTTAAAATCCCTAAAATAAATTTACCAGATCAACCTGGTAATTATAGAGTAACATTAAGAGAACATGATGATGCTTTAAATAAATTAAATTGGAGACCAAAAGACCAATTACAAAAATATATAAATAGTTTATGAAAATTAGTTATGCAATTACAGTTTGTAATGAACTAGAAGAAATCAAACGTCTAATTCCTTTTCTCCATAAACGTATACAGCCTAGAGATGAAATTTGTGTTTTATTAGATAAACCAAAAGCATCTCAATCATTATTAGATATACTTTACTGGTGGTCATCAAAGGATTGGATTATATTAAAAGAAAGTACATTTCAAGGACACTTCGCTGAATGGAAAAATGAATTAACAAGAATGTGTTCTGGTGATTATATTTTCCAAATTGATGCTGATGAATATCCTCATGAATATCTAATTGAATCATTACCTGAGATACTAGAAACTAATTCTCAAGTAGAAGTATACACTGTACCTAGAGTAAATACAGTAGATGGTTTAACTCAAGACCATATTCAAAAATGGGGATGGTATGTTAATGAAAATGGATGGATTAATTTCCCTGATTACCAATGGAGAATATATAAAAATACTTCTGATATTAAATGGAAAAACAAAATACATGAAGTATTAGATGGATATAAAACTATGGCTCAACTCCCAGCATATGAAGATTTATCTTTATATCACCCTAAAACAATAGAAAGACAAGAAAAACAAAACAATTACTATAATACTTTATGAAGATAGCATTCTTAACTGAAATGAATTTCACTGGTAAGATACCAGTAGATCATCCAAATATGAGAACTGAGTTTGCTTGGATGTATGCTTTAAACGCTGACCATCATTGTATATATAATTTCACTAATGTTAAGAATTATGATCATGTATTTATAATCTTTCCTAAAGGTATATTATTTTTAAGTGCTGAAGGATCAAGATTAACAAATGGTATTAACCCTGTTAGTGATTTATTATCTATTGATTTAGTTCAAAATTTAAAAAATAATAACAATAGTAAAATCCACTACATGCAAGAAGGTCCTCATTGGTGGTTTAATGATTATGAATTAAAAGATCAAATTAATTTTTATAATATGCTTTCAAATTGTGATAGTATCTTTGCTCATAATGAAAGTGATAAAAAATATTACATTGGTTTGTTTCCTAATAAGGATGTTCAAGTTATGCCTTCTTTAATGATTGAATACAGTGTTAAAGATATTATAACTAAACCTGAAAATAAAGTTATTGTTGGAGGAAATTTTGCTAGATGGTATGGTGGATTTGAAAGTTATATTGTAGCTCAAGAATTTGATGTTCCAATTTGGGGACAGACATCTCATGCTAAACGAGATAATGAGGAACAATTAATACAACATCTACCAAGAGTATTTTGGACAGATTGGATTAAACAATTAAGTACATTTAAATATGCTATACATCTTATGCCTACTGTAGCAGCAGGAACATTTAGTTTAAATTGTGCTTATTTAGGTATACCTTGCATAGGAAATATAAATGTTGACACACAAAGATTATGCCACCCTGAACTATCAGTTGAAGTTTATGATATAGAAAAAGCTAGAAAATTAGCTAATAAATTGGCTTCAGATGAAGAATTTTATATATTATGTAGTAATACAGCTAAAGAAAATTATAGAAAATATTATGATATTAAAATATGGAAAAACAAAATAAATATATGAATAAAATACCTGTATCTAGATTATGGCAAAGAAAAAGTAAATATGAGTATGTTGTATTAAAACAACTTATAGAAGCTTTTCCTAAAATTCAATTTGACTTTCATATAGTATTAGATCAATCAGACTATAGTGATGAGTGGACAGAAAAAATTGATGCATTACCAATAAATGTAACTTATTATACAAGAGAGCAAATGCATGAATATGCTTCAAATTACATCGATGGAGATAAATTTGATTTTAAAAATTTTATTCACTCTTATCATATTGTAATAGGTCATTATTTAAGAAGAGTACGTTTATTTGATTATATGTTAACATATGATTCATATGATGTTATATTTAATGATGAAGATTTATCTGAAGTAGAAAATTGTTTATTAAATAAAATTCCTTTTGGGATAATAGAACCATTAAATTCTGGATGTGATAAAGCCTTATACCAAAATTTATGTCAAATTTTTCAAACTGACATATCTAAGATTATAGCACCACAAAACCCAAATTTTTTAGGTATTAATGCTGGTTTCCAAGGTGTAAATTTAAGAATGTTTGATGAATTTTTATCACAATCTGGGTTTGCAACAATGATGTCTCTTTTTGATTTCAGTGGCGTATATAAAGAAGATGGGACAGAAAAATGGGGAGCAGAAAGAACTTACTATGATACACAAGAACAATCCTTTTATGGATTATTAAATCAAGTATATAGTCCTAATTTTTTAGTTTTAGATCCTAATAAATATTATTTCCACCCATGTTGGGAAGATACTCCTGGATACATTGAAAAAGCTATGGAATCTAAAATAGTTCATTTTACAGGACATGCTCCTAAAGCTAAAAAACTTTATGAATTGTTAGATAAAAAATTAAATCAAAAATAATATGAAAAATGTGATAATTGGAGAAAATGTAACTATATCTCATTATACTAATTTATATGGTTGCGAATTAGGTGATGATGTTTTTATAGGACCGTTTGTTGAAATTCAATCTAATGTTAAAATAGGAAATAGAACAAGAGTATCATCTCATTCATTTATTTGTTCAAGTGTTGAAATAGGAGAGGATGTTTTTATAGCTCATGGAGTAATGTTTACAAATGATAAATTCACAGAGAATAGAGATGAATGGGTTGAAAGAAAAACCATTATAGGAAACAATGTTCGAATAGGTTCCAACGCAACTATTCTTCCTGTTAAAATAGGTAATAATGTGGTTATTGGAGCAGGAGCAGTTGTGACCAAAGATATATCAGACAACACAACAGTAAAAGGAAACCCAGCTAAATAAATATGATATCAATAATACATAACACCTACGATAAAAATATCTATGTTAGAGAATCTGCTATACTTAATATAAAAGCACTTGAAGAATCTGGAATAGATTATCAATATATAATATTCAATGATAAAGGAGATTCAAGTATATATGACGATATTAAAGATTTAATTAATGATAAAGTAGAATACCATTACTCTGATTTTAATTTTGGTTTAAAATTGACTAGTGGAGGCTGGACAGGAGCTATACCTCTATTAAAAGGTGAATATATACATAACATTGGTCAGGATGATGTTTTTACTTGTGCTTTTTATCAAGCATTATTACCTAAATTAGAAGACCCAAATATTTACTTAGCATATTCAAATGGATTTGTTGTTAATAGTGCTTTAGTAGCTACAGGACAATTTATGGGTCCATTTAGTGAAATAGATTATTCATCCCCAAGAAAAATATTTGACCTGTGGTTCCAAAGAAAAAATAACACTCTTACAGCTGCTAACAATTATATACCTGCTCCCGGGGTAATATATAAAAAAGTACTTCATGAATTAATAGGCCCACCAGATATTAAATCTTTTAAGGGATCAGCGGACTTTGAATATTGGGCTAGAATATTATTTAATAATTTAGGAGTACATTATAACCCAAAAGCTTTATGGTTATATAGAATGTCTGAGTATAGTTATGGATCAAAATCATCTGCTAATACAGATCTTTGGAATTCGTTAATAAAAGAAAAATACCAACATTTAATAACATCTAATTAAAGATAATTAGGTATAACTTAATATTAACATATATTATGTAATATTAATAATTAAATTTAAATAAAATGATAAAAATAGCTCTTATTGGATATGGGTATTGGGGAGTAAATCTTTTAAGAAATCTTACATCTTTAAAAGAATGCCAAGTTACTTTAGTATGTGATTCTCGTAAAGAACAGCTTGGTATAGTTAATACAAATTACCCAAATATAAAAACTACAACTGATTTTCAGGATGTAATCAATAGTAATGATGTAGACGCTGTAGTTATAGCTACACCAGTACATTCACATTATTCTTTAGCAAAAGCAGCTTTAAATAATAAAAAGCATGTTTTGATTGAAAAACCATTAACATCATCATCTAAAGAATCTGAAGAATTAATATCAATAGCTGATAAAAACAACTTACTATTAATGGTAGATCATACTTTTTTGTATAGTGGAGCTGTTGAGAAAATTAAACAACTAATAGATAATCAAACATTAGGAACATTACAGTATATAGATTCTACTAGAATAAATTTAGGATTAATTCAATCTGATATAAATGTTCTTTGGGATTTAGCCCCACATGATCTTTCAATATTATTATATCTTACAAATCAAACTCCTATTAGTGTTATTGCTTCTGGCATATCTCATACTAATAATAATATTGAAAATATAGCTTATATGTCATTAGAGTATGACTCTGGATTTATATCTCATTTTAATTGTTCATGGAGTTCACCAGTAAAAGTTAGAACAATGTTGATTGGTGGAGATAAAAAAATGATTGTGTATGATGATATTAATCCAACAGAAAAAATAAAAGTGTATGACTCTGGGTTCATGTGTGAAACTTTAGAGGATAAAAATAAAATTAGAGTAGATTACCGTATAGGAGATATACATACACCTAAAATATCAACTCATGAACCACTAAAGAAAATGTTACAAGATTTTTTAAATTGTATTCATAATAAAACAACTCCAAGATCTAATTCTACTTTAGCTTTACAAATTGTAAAGATATTAGAAGCAGCTCAGATTTCATTAAATAACAATGGACAAAAAATTTTAATTTAAAAAAATAAAAAATATGAAAAAAATTCCTTTAGGAAAACCATATTTAAAAACAGATGTAGTTTTAAAATATGTTGAAGAAGCTTTAGAAACAAAATGGATTAGTGGTGGACCTACTATAGCTAAATTTGAAGAAGCTTTTAAAGAATATTTAAAAGGAGGTTATCCTGTAGCTGTTTCAAATGGTTCTATAGCTATAGAAATGGCTTTAACTTATCTTAATGGTGGAAAAAGATATAATGAAAATGATGAAATAATAATACCTTCATGGTCATGGGTAGCATCAGGTTTCTCACCAATATTAGTAGGAGCTAGTCCGGTTTGGTGCGATGTAAATGAATTTGGAGTTCCAACAGTTGAAACTATTAAAGCTAAAATTACATCAAATACTAAGGCTATTGTATTAGTACATCAAATGGGTGTGCCTTGTGATTTAGATGCTATTAATGCTTTAGCAGAAGAATATAATATTCCGATTGTTGAAGATACAGCTTGTGGATTTGGATCAGAATATAAAGGTATTAAATTAGGTAATTCCAAAAATATATGTACATTTAGTTTACAAGCTAGAAAAACTCTCACAACTGGAGAAGGAGGAATGATTATAGCTAGAACAGAGCAAGAAGCAGCTTGGTTTAAATCATTTAGAGCATTTGGAACATCTATTTCTCCTCTAGAACGAGATAAAGCTCAATTCTTACTAAAAGAACAATTTAATATAATATCATCTAATTATAAAATTTCAGATATTACAGCCGCTGTTGGATTAGCTCAATTGACTTATTATAATGAAGAAATTGAGTTACGTGATAAAGCAGGTAAATATTATAATGAATTAGTAGAAAAAGAATTACAAGGATATGCTACTATAGCTAATTTAACCCCAGATTATACTACAAAATACAATTGGCAAAACTATCATATTATACTAAATTCAGAGTTTAATAGAGATCAAGTTGTTGATTTATTAAGAAAAAAAGGTATCGGGTGCAAGTGGGATATTCAGGCTATTCATTTAGAACCAGTATTTAATGGTAAATATGATGATAATGATTTACCTCAAACAATGAAATATCATAATCATGGACTTTGGTTACCATTCTATGCTGAGATAACTAAAGAAGATCAAGAATATGTAGTACAACTTCTTAAAAACATTTTATTAGAATTAAAATGAGAGCATTAGTTGTTGAAACATTTTTACATCATCTCCCAATAGGAGCAGGTTGGATGGAAGGATTAAAAGAATTAGGCCATGAAGCTTATGCCCTCCCATCTCATATGTATAATATAAATGATATTGATGAACCTATGGACATAGTAATGTTCATAGGTACTCATACATTTACTCATACTGATCTAATAAAATACAAAAACAAATGGCCTGAAACTAAAGTAGTAGTTGTTTGTTCTGGATTTGATAAGGAGTATTTGAATATACGTGAGTATGTTGATTTATGGGTAGAACATACTTATAAACATGATATAATTGATGATATTTTTAATAGTGAAGGTATGAAAATAGCTCATATACCTTTAGCTACAAGTGAAAAAACATTTTATAATACAAACATTGAAGATAAACCTTATGATGTTAGTTTTATAGGACAGTTTGGGAATAATGGTCATGGACATCGTGATGAAGATATTTACCTTTATCCTATTATGAAATTACCTATAAAAGGTTTTTGGAGTGGTTTTAATGGATATCCTCAAGTCCATGCATCTAATCTTATTAATATTTACAATAATACAAAAGTAAACATTAATTTCCACTACCCTTATCAAAAGAAACAATCAGATCAAACCTCAGATAGTATTGATTTCAATAGTAGAGTGTTTGATATAGCTATAACTAAAAATTTCCAATTATGTGATCATCCACATATTTTAGAGTTTTTTGATGAGGGAATTGGATACGCCGATAAACATGAATGGACAGATATGTTTAATTATTATCTCCATAATGAAGAGGCTCGTATAGAAAAAGCTAATAAAGCATATGATATATGTAAAGAAAACCATACTTGGAAATCAAGAATGTTAACATTAACCAATATAATTAATAATTTATGAAAAACGATCTAAGTGTCTTAGTTTTGTCATGTGACAAATACTCTCACCTATTAAAATACTTTACAGTATTATTTGACAAATACTGGGGCCCAGCTCATGACTGTGAAAAATATATAACAACAGAAACATCTCCTGTAGATTTTAAAGGATATAATCATATTATTACAAATGAGCAAAACTGGACTAACTCATTAATGATAGCTTTAGAACAGATAAAAACACCATATGTGTTTATTATACTTGATGATATATTTTTGATTAGGGAAATGCCGTATAATACTATACAAAATGGATTAAATATAGTTAAACAAGAAAATTTAGATAAATATACATTCCATTATCCACATGAAGTATTTAATGGTATGCTTCATCCAACAGGTTATACTAATAATATATATAAAGTAGATCAAAACTCTGGATATACTATGACAACCCAAATGAGTATTTGGAATGTAGATTTTATAAAAAAGTGTCTATTAACTAATGAGTCTCCATGGCAGTTTGAGATTGAAGGAAGCACTAGGGTGAATCAAACAATTCCACATAAGATTTTTATGGAAGTCAATGAAGCGTACCATGTTGAAGCTATGACTAGAGGTCAATTATCAGTATTTTATTATGATGTTTTAAATAAAGAATTCAAATGAAAAAAGTAGTATTTTTAATGCGATTGCATGAGGGTCCTGGAGGAGAGTACTCAGCAGCAGTATTTAATTGGTATGGTGTTTTAGAACATTTAGGTTATGAGGTATTTTATGAAGATTATAATTCTTATAATCCTTTAGAGTTCTATGAAAAAATTAAAATACTTAAACCTGATTTTATCTTCCATCCTACATATGAATCCTTTCATTCTGAATTTATTAAGTTAAGAGAGTTTTCAAAAGTATATTGTGTACATTCTGATGACGATTGGAGATTTGATAATTATATTAAACATTGGATACCATTCACAGATGGAGCTATTGGTTATCAAAATAAAAAAGAAGCATATGATTTAGAAGGAGCACCTGAAAATTATTATTTTAGAGCAAGGTGGGCTTTTAATCCAAATACAATGATGCATGATTTTTCAAGTAAGAAAACTCACGCTCTTACTCATGTAGGAGGATTTCATGGAAATAAAGCTCAAAGATTATTAGAATTAAAAAATAATCCTAATCTAAAAACTAATATACATTGTATTGAACCTAAATACTCAAGTTATTCTTGGTACTTAGAAAGTTATCATAAATCTATAGCCTCTCTTTGCTTTACAGGAAATTCTGTAAATACCGGACCTCAAAGTAAAACTAGATTAGCAGAATTACCTTACTATTCTGTTTTAGTTAGTGAACCATGGCCTGATATGCATCTTTGGAATATGGAACCAAATAAAGATTTTGTATTATTAGAAAATGATAATTCAATTGAATTACTTAATAAAGTCATACTAGATAAAGATTTTGGAAACAAAATGTTTGAGTCAGGTAAAAAGATTTTAACAGAAAAAAATACTGTATTTCATGAATGGAATGAAATAATGAAACATATAGATGAAGATTACATTAATAAAGATGTTAATACAATTTTAAAAAAATATAAATTATGATACTAAATTTAGACAATTTAAAAACTACATACAATTGTGAGTTTAATGGTGTACTTCATATAGGAGCTCATCACGGTGAAGAATACCACACCTATAAAAGATTAAATATTAACCCAGTTGTTTTTATTGAAGCAGTACCTGACACTTTTAATTACTTAATACAAAGAGTTCCTACAGAATGTCTATGTATTAATACAGCTGTTGGGAATATAGATGGTGAGATTGAGATGTTTATCTCAAATACTAGTCCATGTTCATCTATTCTAGAACCAGGATTACATATAGATAAGTACCCAGAAATAACTTTTGAAAATAAAACAACAGTAAAAATATCTAAAGTAGATTCTTTAAATATTCCTCAATGTAACTTTTTAAATATAGATGTTCAAGGATATGAATTAGAAGTTTTGAAAGGCGCTAGTGATTACTTATATTCAGTTGATTATATTATGACTGAGGTTAATAGAGATAGTACTTATAAAAATTGCGCTATGGTAGATGAGATTGATTCATTTTTAGCTCCATATGGATTTACTAGAGTTGAAACTGATTGGGCTGGAGATATATGGGGAGATGCTTTTTATATAAAATCAAAAAAATAAATTATGCCTGCACTTGAAAAACAATTAATTTTTGATAGCTTAAATAAAATTAACAAGACAACTGATGATTTTAAAGTATTTATTGAAACAGGAACTTACCTAGGTGAGACATCTCAACTAGCATCAGATATTTTTAATACAGTTTATACTATTGAAATATATGAAGAATTATATAACAACGCTCAAAATAACTTTTTAAACACTAATGTACATCCTATATTAGGAGACTCAACAAATATATTACCTGATCTTCTCCCTAAAATAAATGAAAATATAGTATTTTGGTTAGACGGTCATAACTCAGGACCTGGAACTGGGGTTGGAGAAGTTGATTTCCCAGTATTGCAAGAATGTGAAATAATTGATAAAAACTTTAAAGGTGATTTGGGTTTGATTTTAATTGATGATGTTAGATTATTTGGTGTGGGTCATCGTAATGAAATTGATAATTCTTTAACTACTCTTACTATTGAAAAAATATTAAATACTTTTAAAGAAAAAACAATTATAGATCACTGGTTAGAACCTAGTAATTTAAATGAAAATGATAGGTTAATTATATTTATTAAATAATATGAAAATAAGTTTTGTAATACCAAGTAGAAATAATCTAAAGTATCTTAAACATGCTGTCGCTAGTATAGAAGAATACTATAATAATGAACATGATATTATTTTACTTGATGATGCATCTACAGATGGAACATGGGAGTGGATACAATCATTAAAAGGAGATCATTTTATTAAATATAGAAATGAAGGTCCTGAAAGAGTAGGTCATATACCTCTCTATAATTTAGGAGCTAAAATGTGTAAAACAGAAGTATTTACTGTGTTTCATGCCGATATGATTATCACAAGTAATTTTGTATCTAACACTTTAAAACATTTAAAGAGAAAAGTAGCAGTATCATCAACTAGAATTGAACCACCTCTTCACCCTCCAGGCCCAGAAAAGTTTGTAAGGATGTATGGGTTTGAACCTGAGGAATTTAAAAAAGATATATTCTTACAGGAAGTAGAGAAATTAGAAGTAACTGAAAAAGATAAAGTCACAAATGGAATGTTTGTTCCATGGACTATGTATAAAGAAGATTTCTTAGCTATAGGTGGGTTTGATGATGAACTATTCGCTCCTATGGAGTTAGATGATAGTGATTTAGCTAATCGTTTACATTTATGGGGATGTGATTTAATTCAATCTAGAGATTCATTTGTATATCATATGACTTGTAGAGGTAGTAGATTTAAAGACGGAATTGAAGTCGAAGCAGAAATACCTTTACCAGACGGAACTATTTGGTATAAACCTAAAGACTCAGAAGAATATAAAGCTTTAAGAGCTAATAAATTTAGAGAATGGTGGCGGAAATGGGGGTGTAATGTATTACATGATGATTTATTAATGCCTATTGTTCCACCAAAATATAATATAGGTTTTATAATCAAGAACTGTAACTCTCTAATATTAGAAGCATTAGAACCATGGTGTTCAACTATTTATATTGAAAATTTTAATACTATAGGAAAACAATATATAAACCAAGAACAACCTAAATCATTATTTAACATATCAGAACGTGTTAAACCTTATGATAATGAGAAACAAAACGAAATACTTATATCATTTGATGCTAGTCAATTAAATCAAAATAATTTTCAAGTAATCCAAAATTTATCTCAGATAATTAAGGACAGTGGAGAAGTAGGTTCATTTGAATTAGATATATTTAAAATAGATATTATCCAAATGAATGAATATCAAGACACTCTTATTAAAAGATAATTGGTTTATTTAGATTTCTTTATTATATTTAGATAAATAAAAGGTTATGGATTACGAATATCAAGATTATTACTTCTACTCTAACAATGACGCGTTTAGAGAACCAATTGGAACATGCTCTGCAGGAACAATGGGTATAGCAATATACTATTTTGCCTCAATGAAATCATTAAGTACAGAAGAATTCTTAAAAATTTATTCAATCGGAATCAAAAATGAGTCTAAGTAATTTTGGTAAACTAAAAATCAATAAACGAAACAAATCCAATGGTAAGGATACGTTTGTTGAGACAGTAATCTTATTAGAACACTGTTGGTTAAGAACTAATTTTCTACATGAGGAAGTAAAAATTGATTTATGGAATTATGAAGAGAATTATTATAAGATAATCGAAAATCTAATCTTTATGCAGTACTCAGAAGAAGTAGCTAATCTAATTCTATGGTATGTATATGATAGATTTGATGCAGATGGTAAAATACTAGGATTAGATATCACATTCCCAGGTAAAGAACCAAAACGATTCATTCTTAAAACACCAACCGACCTTTGGAATCTAGTAGAAAAAATAAATAAATCAAATAGTAAAGAAAAATGAGTAGACAATGTAAAACATGTGGGATTGAAATTGACCCGAGAAGGATTGCTATATTACCCCATACACAAACATGTACACAACATTCAACAGCTGAAAAAAAAGTAGCAGTAACAGTTCAAATGGGTGAAGGTGATCACACCTGGATTGAAACATATGCTTTAGATAGAGCTGATTATGATAAGATAGTAGAACTAGAAACAGGTAAAAAAACAAAACCAGATCCAATCAAAACAGTTTTAAATGAAACAGAAGTAGATGAATGGGATGTCACACTAAATGATGGTTTGGATGAAGAGGATGATGATACATGGATCAATGTCACTGATGATGAAGATATGGATGTATGGTCTGATGATTACACTGAAGATGAAGACTAATGGCTAAGGCTAAACCACTAACAAAAGAAATGATTCTCAGCGCAATGGATAAAACAAAATCCGTTCGCGCTGCGGCTCGTTATTTGAATTGTTCTTATGTACATCTAAAGATGTATATGAAAATGTATAAAGATGAGAATGGAGTATCTTTATTTGACCTGCATAAAAATCAGTCAGGTAAAGGTATTCCTAAATTCTTATCAGTATCTCATCATAATAAAAAAGAACCAGCCATATTAGATGTTATTGAAGGTAGAGTAGATGCATCTCACTTCAACCCACAGAAGTTGAAGTATAGGATGATAACAGAGGGTTACTTAAAAGAAGAATGCGCTAATTGCGGTTTCCATGAAAGACGAGTCTCTGATTATAAATCCCCACTTATAATGCACTTCAAGGATGGTAACAAACAACATTATGGATTAGGTAATCTTGAAATGTTATGTTATAATTGCTATTTCCTAATGATAGGAGATGTGTTTGGAGACAAACAAATTGAAGGTTTAGAAGATCATAAACCAACTTACAATAGTCAAGTTGACTGGGAATTAGATGACTACACTAAACAGCGTCTAATTGAATTAGGACTAGAAAAATCTACCCCTAAAGATGACGGCTCAGAATTTATTAGTAGACTTTAATTAATATTTATAAACAAAAATGAAGAGGAGTAAGAAACATCAAGACGTAGTAACTGATTACAATGTAATCAAATCAAAACATCTTGATAAGTTAGCTACAAAAATGTTGGCTAATGATGAGAAGATGAGTAAATTGAAAGGTAAAGAAATTGACCCTAAATTTTTAAATTTATTTTAATGATGGCAACAGAAATCAACTTAAAGAACAGCGAGGAATTTCAGGAAATGATTGACCGAAAAGATTTCACAATTGCCAAAGCAGTTGTAGAATCAATCCTATCTAATCTTAATGGTCGTAAAAAACATGTTCATGTTCTATCAGTTAACTGTTTAGAAGAAGCATCAACATTTGATATTACTTTAGATAGAAAGTATTTCGCTGAAACACTACAAGAGAACCTTAAATACTATGTGGAACAAGAGTTATATGAAGATTGTTCTAAAATAGTAGAAGCTATAAACACACTAAAAGAAAAAGAAACACATGGCAGCAAAAGCAAAGACAAACACAACAAAGGCGTTCATTAAGAAAGCTAAAAAGAAAAGACCTGGAGTACATTCAAAATGTAAATACAGTAAACTAAAATCAAGTAAGTTATATAAAAAAATAAATCGAGGACAAGGTTAATTAAAATTAAAAGTTATGAGTAAAAACAGTGTACAACAAAATTACAACAGCCTAAAAGATTATATCCTAGCAGCTGAAAACGGACGTAAGAAAAAACAACGTCCAGTAAGAAAAGAAAAATTCATCAGAACAGCGAATCATCCAGCGTTACGTTATGAAGATGAAAATGAAGGATAATATATGGGAGTACTTTGAGTCCATACCTGATGATCATTTAGTTCTATTAGCTGAATTAGATTGGGATGGATTAAAGACACTCTGTATGTTATTAACACTAGATAGACAAATACAAGCCGAAGCAGAGCGGAATAAGAGTCAAATCCTTAACTAAGGGTTTGGCTTTTATTGTCTTATTTGTTATATTTAAATAAAATCAAGGTTATGAAGAAAGTAGGAAAGATTACAAACACATGGAAGCAAGCGCTTCAACTCATTAAGTCAAAACAAATTAATGAAGCGGTAGAGAAACTAGATGAATGTTTATTGATTCTAGCTCTAGAAACAGAGAAAGGTACTGATAAACTAGATGGTTACACTCTTGATCTATGGAAAATGAGAGTGTGGGTTAAGTTAGAAGATCTAAATGTAATACCTGCCTACGATGCCCAAATCTAAAAAGAAATTAGTACCAATTGATCCTGACTATAAACCATTTATTATATTAAATGATAGATTACAAGTATGGGTTGGATTGATTGATGGAGGTAGAAGAGCTGTATTCTCAGATGATTTTGATGAAGCCAAAGTATTAGGTTATGAAGAACAATTTGTCCATATATGTAGAATATCTGATGGACATATAATGAAAGATTATATATGAATTTAATTATAGGAATGCTACTCGGAATGACAGCTCAGTTTTTGACATTTATTCAATTACAAGGTAGATGGAAGTTTGATTGGATGAAAGAAAATCCTTGGTGGATGGTTTTACTAGGGTTACCTATCTCATACTTGTTTATGGGGTCAGTGAAACATATGGTTGAACATTTTGAGGGTCAACTTTGGCCTTCTAGACTAATAGGTTTTGCCATCGGTACTATTGTGTTCACATTTATGTCAGTACTTTGGTTTAATGAACCAATTACTACTAAAACAGGTGTTTGTTTAAGTTTAAGTGTTTTAATTTTGTTAGTACAACTATTTTGGAAATAATATGGCTGAGAAAAGAGGACAAACAGTAAAATTAATTTATGACTTCCCAACCCAATTGAGTACTGAGATTGGATATGAAGATGGATTTTGGACTAGAGTGACTTGTAATCGCTTTAGAAGTTATAATGGATTAAGACGTATTTTACACCTTAATGAAGAAGGTAAAGGTGAATACAAAGACTATGAAGGCCCAGTCTACTATTTTGACTCTAATGTTATATTAAAAGATAAAACTAAAAAGGGATTTGTTTATCTACATGATATAACTCCTAAACCTCAATTACGACCTGGTGAAGGACATTTTATGGAAGATGAGAGAGTTAGGAAACAGTTAGGAAAGTAGAGTATGTATATACATGCTCAATCCATTTGATCAACATATCTCTAAAATAAACAAGATTATTAATTCTTGTATTACAGTTGAACATATAGAATCAGCTAAACAAGTTATAAAAAACTTTGTTGATTATTGGAAGATAAAAAAGATTAGTGTTAAGACATTAAGGCACTATTTACATCACTTTAACACATTAATATATTTTAAATTAAGATTAATCAATTATAATGAGTAACGAAGAACGCATAGAAGAAATTTTATATCAAGCTCACACTGCGGGTGATGTAGAAGAGTTTTATAATTTAGTAAATGAGTATCAATCTAAAAATAGAGACCATTCAAAACGATTAATTGATTTTTATGAAATGGCTCACTTTAGATTAAAATTTAATAGATAATGTTTGGCTCTCCATGAATTAGATGTTATATTTAGGTATAATTAAAAACACAATGGAAAAGAAAACATTAAATGGATTAAGTGAGCGACATGTAGCTCAAATCATCAGACGTAAAATGATACAAAGATGTAAACCATCAGCTAAAACTTATAAACGCGAAAAATTCAAATATGGCGAGGAGTAAAATGTTTTGGGTCCGCTTTCCAAATGAAAGTGTATATCAAGAAATCAAAATTGATATGGATAAATTTGAAAGAAGAAGTGAATGTGATGATGAGGTGTTTGGGTGGTATGATGGAACTTATATTAGTATTAAAAAATGAAGCAGTTATATTTTTACAATGGTGAAATATATGTTGTGTTGAGAGCAATTCCTGTAAGTTATTTCTTTAGTAAGGAAGGTGAGTTGAAGAGAGATTTATTACACTTATGGAAGGAAGGATTAGATGCGGATCATGTTTTAAAAACTGAGTCTCATTTTTTATTATGTGAAACAATTAAAGAACCTGAATGGGAGGAAATACATGAACAAGAAGAGAGTATACCGGAACTTAGTGCTTAGTGGAGAAATAAGTGAGGAGTCAGCTCAAAATATCATTCAACATATAAGTGATATTAATGAGGATGATTTTGGAAAAGATGAACGCATACCCATCCAGTTAAAAATTAACAGTATAGGTGGTTCAATGTATGATGGTTTCGCAATCATAGGAGCTATCGAGTCATCAGAGACCCCAGTTTATACCTACGGTTACGGTGCTATTATGTCAATGGCTCTACCTATTCTAGTATCAGGTGTTAAACGATTTGCCCACCCACTAACAACATTTATGTATCATGAGTGTTTAGATACATTTGGACATTATGAAAAAGTATCTATATTAAAAGAAAATTTAGAGGAGTCAGAACGTGTAATGGAAATGTATGATGATCATATTTTAAGTAAGACATCATTCACTAAAAAACAATTAGATAAAGTTAAAAAAGGAAAGTTTGATTGGTATTTTGATATCAATGAAGCAATTAAATATAAAGTAATAGATCAAGTAATATGAAAAAATCAGATATAAGCCTACTATTATATATTGTAGGATTAGTAACAGCTTTAGTATTGATGAATGGATGTGTAGCTAAACATCCCAAATGTGCAGCTTACGATAAAATTGAAACAATAAAGTAATGAAAAAAATAATGGTTATATTAATGTGTTTGTTAGCATTGTCTAGTCAAGCACAAACAAGACAGCAACGAAATGCTGCTTTTGATAGAATGAACTCAGCTATGAGAGGTAACTATGTTTCAGATGCTGATATTATGAGAAAAGGAGGAATTGCAGCTGTGATAGCTGGAACAGCAATTATTATCGCTCACCAATTTGAGGGTAATGAGGCTTGGAAATATGCTAAACAGGGCCAATCAGGTTGGTTTTATAAACCTTACATGAAACAAGGTACTCGTCCATTTATGATTCCAATTGGAGTAACATTTATAATTGGTGGGACAGCAACAGTAATAAGAAATGTTAGAT
>Ga0315905_10002075_pt1 | contig 21247 bp, 14 predicted proteins | sample LakEriMetagenome_5_FD_203522 | JGI IMG/M metagenome (GOLD analysis project Ga0315905, IMG submission 203522) | Freshwater fungal communities from buoy surface, Lake Erie, Ohio, United States - Buoy 4 MA121 | ecosystem: Environmental > Aquatic > Freshwater > Lake | place: USA: Lake Erie, Ohio...
GATGGTACATTGTACTTCTCTTCAAACGGATTGCCAGGCTTAGGTGGTTTGGATATTTATAAAGCTGCTTCTACAGGAGAAATGACTTTCGGAAAGGCAGAACACCTTGAAGCTCCAATCAACAGTGCATCTGATGATTTTGCTTTCATTATTGACAAAAAACCAATCATTGATGGAGAATTAATGGAAGGTATATTCGGATGTTACTTCACATCAAACCGTCCAGGCGGAAAAGGAAAAGACGATATTTGGAGAGTGTACGAATTGCCATTGGTATTTGAAATGACAGGTACTGCATACAACAAGAAGACCGGAGAGAAATTGGAAGGGTGCACTGTAGTTGTTGTTGGTAGCGATGGTTCTACATATAATATGACTACAGATAAGAACGGTCAATTCAGCTTGGATCGCACAAAAGTGAAAGGTGAAACCAAGTATTCTGTAGATATTACGAAACAGAATTTCTTAGGAACGAAAGATCGTTTCTCAACAGTTGGAGCAAAGGTTTCTACAAACTTCACACAAGATTATTTCTTAACTCCAATTGAAAAAGACAAGGAATATCCTATGCCAACTGTACTTTATGAATTGGCAAAATGGAATTTGTTAATCAATGCGAATGGTCCTGTTCCAGTGAATTCTGCAGACTCATTGAACTACCTGTTAAACATCTTACAAGAAAACCCAACATACATTGTTCAGTTGGAATCGCATACTGACTCACGTGATACGAATGAGGCCAATAAGATTTTATCTCAAAAACGTTCGCAGACGTGCGTAGATTATCTTATCTCAAAAGGTATTGAAGCGGGAAGATTGGTTGCGAAAGGAATGGGTGAAGAGGTGCCAAGAGAAATCAAAGCAGGTGACCGTATTAGTCCAGAGTTGTTTGAGGAGTTCACAATTGGAACCACTCTTACGGAAGAGTATATCAACTCTCTAACAACAAATGAGGCCAAAGAACGTGCGCATCAGTTGAATCGTAGAACAACATTCAGAATCATTGGTTTTGATTACGTTCCGAAAACGAAATAGCAATTAAACGATTGAAAGGGCTGACATGATTGTCAGCCCTTTTTCATTATTCTTAAGATGAATTCCAACGAAAATAGATACAACAGCAGGGGAGTTAGTGCAGGTAAAGAAGACGTACATGCTGCAATAAAAAATGTAGACAAGGGCTTGTTCCCAAAAGCTTTTTGTAAAATCATTCCTGATTATTTAACGGGTAGCGAAGAACACTGCATTGTTATGCATGCCGATGGTGCAGGAACAAAATCGGCGTTGGCATACATGTATTGGAAAGAAACGGGAGATCTTTCTGTGTGGAAGGGAATAGCTCAAGATGCCTTAGTCATGAATTTAGATGACCTCTTGTGCGTTGGAGCTACCTCAGAAATTTTATTAAGTAGCACCATAGGGAGGAATAAAAACCTGATTTCTGGAGAGGTGATTTCTGCCATTATTGAAGGAACAGAAGAGCTGTGTGCTGAACTTGCACGTCACGGGGTACAGATTCATACAACGGGCGGAGAAACAGCCGATGTAGGAGACTTGGTTCGAACCATTATTGTAGACTCAACAGTTACATGCAGAATGCGAAGGGCAGATGTTATAGACAACGCCAATATTGCACCTGGGCAAGTAATTGTTGGGTTCGCTTCGTACGGTAAAACAACGTACGAGGAAAAATACAATGGCGGAATGGGAAGTAATGGACTAACATCTGCTAGGCATGATGTGTTTTATAAAAACTTGGCAGAGAAATTTCCAGAATCGTTTGATGCAGCAATTCCCCCGGAATTGGTTTACTCAGGGTCATATGCATTAACAGATTATGTGCAAGATGCTGAATTGGATGCCGGTCAATTGGTACTTTCGCCAACCCGAACGTATGCGCCAATTGTACATGCCATTTTGAATGAAATGCGAGAGCAAGTACGTGGAATGGTTCATTGCAGTGGGGGTGCACAAACAAAAGTCTTGCATTTTACCAAGGAAGTGCATGTGGTTAAAGACAATCTTTTCCCAATTCCACCCTTGTTTAAAATGATACAAGAAGAATCGAAAACAGCGTGGCAGGAAATGTACAAAGTCTTCAACATGGGACACCGAATGGAGATTTATACCGATGAAGTTTCGGCAATGCGTATGATTGAAATTGCAAAATCATTTCAGTGTGAAGCGCAGATCATTGGCCGCGTTTTACCAAGCCAAGGAAATGAAGTGACGATTAAAAGTGAAGCAGGAGAATTTCATTATTCAGCTTAAGCATGGAGTTAATAGACAGACTTGCGGCCATTGAAGACCGCTATATTGAAGTGGGAAAGAGCATTACTGATCCTACGGTAATTGCCGATATGAAAAAATATCCAATCCTCATGCGTGAGTATAGAGAGTTGGAAAAAATTCATGACGTGTATATTGAATACAAACGGAAAATTGAAGGCCTGAAGGAAGCTAAAGAAATTCTATACAGCCAAGAGTCAAGTGAATTGAAAGACCTTGCGCAGGAGGAATACAACGAATTGGTTCCAGCCATTGAAAAAATGGAAGAGGAAATAAAGTTTCTCCTAGTTCCCAAAGATCCAGAAGATACCAAAAATGTTATTCTTGAAATTCGGGCGGGAACCGGTGGTGACGAAGCATCAATTTTTGCAGGGGATTTATTCAAAATGTATACACGCTACATTGCAAATAAGGGGTGGAAGTATGAAGTGATGAGTCTAAGCGAAGGAACCATGGGTGGATTCAAGGAAATTGCATTTAAGGTGGAAGGCGATGAGGTATATGGAACCATGAAATTCGAAAGTGGGGTACATCGTGTTCAGCGTGTTCCGGCAACAGAAACGCAAGGTCGCGTGCATACATCTGCAGCAACTGTAGCAGTTTTGCCAGAGGCCGAGGAATTTGATGTGGTGATAAACATGGCAGATATTCAGCGCGACACCTACAGAGCCAGCGGTGCGGGTGGACAGCACGTAAATAAAACCGAATCCGCGGTTCGACTAACACACGCACCAACAGGTGTTATTGTGGCTTGTCAGGAAGGAAGAAGTCAACATGAAAACTTTGAGAAAGCCATGACAGTGCTTCGAACAAGAATCTTTGAGGCAGAGGTGAACCGAAGACAAGAGGAACGCGCAAGAATGAGAAAGTCTCTGGTAAGCACGGGTGACCGAAGTGCAAAAATTCGGACCTACAATTACCCGCAAGGTAGAATCACTGACCATCGCATAAACCTGACGTTGTATAACTTAGATGCGGCTATGAATGGTGAAATTGAAGAAGTTATTGAAGCCCTTAAATTAGCAGAAAATACAGAGAAATTGAAAGAAGGAGGAATGTCTGCATGAATAGAGAAGAATTAATAAAACGGATTCGCGAACGCAAAACGTTCCTTTGTGTTGGATTGGATACCGATGTCTCAAAAATTCCGCAGGGTGTTACACCCTTGGAATTTAACAAAGCCATTATTGATGCAACACGAGAACATTGCGTAGCCTACAAGCCCAATTTAGCATTCTATGAAGCCATGGGAATTGAGGGTTGGGAATTGCTTCAAGAGACTGTGAGTTACATTGGCAATGAGCACTTCACCATTGCAGATGCCAAACGCGGAGACATTGGCAATACCTCTACCCAATACGCTAAGGCATTCTTCGAAAAGTTGAATTTTGATAGCATCACTGTTGCACCTTACATGGGAAGAGACAGTGTTGAACCCTTTCTTCAGTTCAAGAATAAGTGGGCCATTGTTTTAGCTCTCACTTCGAACGCAGGTGCTTTCGACTTTCAAATGGAGCAGGGGGCAAGCGATCGTTTATATGAAAAGGTTTTAAAAGAAGTTTCAAGTTGGGGAACCCCTGAAAACACCATGTTTGTAGTTGGAGCTACCAAAGCCGAATGGTTAAAAGATATTCGAGCCATTATTCCAGACCACTTTCTGTTGGTGCCAGGAGTGGGGGCACAAGGCGGAAGCCTAGAAGAAGTAGTTAAGTATGGAATGAATAACGATGTAGGTTTACTCATAAATGCGAGCAGATCCATTCAGTATGCCTCAAATTCACCTGAAGATTACGCGAAGGCTGCAAAAGCAGAGGCGGAAAGAATACACGAACAAATGAAAATTTTTTTATAATAAGCACGTATGGCATTGAAATGTGGAATTGTAGGACTACCCAACGTTGGAAAGTCTACCTTGTTTAATTGTTTATCAAATGCGAAAGCGCAAGCAGCGAACTTTCCATTCTGTACCATTGAACCCAATGTAGGAACCATTACGGTTCCAGATGAAAGACTTACACAACTTGCAGAGCTCATTACCCCAGAGCGCATTGTGCCAACAACAATAGAAATTGTTGATATTGCAGGTCTTGTGAAAGGCGCTTCGAAAGGAGAAGGATTGGGGAATAAATTTCTTGCAAATATTCGTGAAACTGACGCCATTATTCATGTTCTTCGATGTTTTGATGACCCAAATGTAGTTCACGTTGACGGTAGTGTTAATCCGGTGCGCGATAAGGAAATCATTGATATTGAATTGCAATTGAAAGATCTTGAAAGTGTTGAAGCAAGAATTGCCAAAGTGCAACGCGCTGCTAAGGCAGGCGATTCACTTGCTAAAAAGCAATTTGATTACATGGAGAGATTGAAGGCCGCTCTTGAAACAGGAAAAAGTGCACGCACGGTTGTTCCAAACAATGATGATGAGTCTTTTCTGTTGAAAGATCTTCAGTTACTCACCTCAAAACCTGTTCTTTATTTATGTAATGTTGAGGAGACTTCTGTTAAAAATGGAAACGCATATGTTGAGCAAGTTCGCGAAGCAGTAAAAGATGAAGGGGCGGAAGTATTGACCATTGGTGCAGCCATAGAAGCAGATATTGCTTCACTTGAGACCTATGAAGAACGTCAAATGTTTCTCGAAGATCTAGGCCTAGAAGAACCCGGAGTTTCAAAACTAATCAAAGCGGCTTATACGCTATTGAAGTTGAAAACATACTTCACAGCTGGAGTCAAAGAAGTTCGAGCTTGGACCATTTATGAGGGGTATACTGCTCCGCAAGCTGCAGGAGTTATTCATACCGACTTTGAAAAGGGCTTCATTCGCGCTGAAGTGATTAAGCTTGCTGATTTCTTGAATTACAAATCAGAGGCAGCTGTAAAAGAAGTTGGGAAAATGGCGGTAGAGGGAAAAGAATATGTGGTGCAAGATGGAGATATCATGCATTTTAGATTCAATGTTTAAAGCTTTTTTATACTTAACTCTCTCGGCTGGTTTGCTTGCATGCGTGAACAGAACGCATATTCAATCAGATATTCGAAACGTAATGATGCAACAACAAGACGCTTGGAATACAGGTAGTCTAGAGGGTTTTATGGAAGGCTATTGGAAAAGCGATTCGCTTCGATTTTTAGGGAAAGATGGTGTAACCATGGGCTGGGATGCGAGTTTGCAGAGATACAAAAAGGCCTATACCACACCAGAGAAAATGGGCGTGTTGAAGTTTGAGCAATTACGCATAGAGGTTCTCAGTAAAGAAGAGGCTTATGTAGATGGTCGATGGAATTTGTATCGCTCATCAGATACGCTTTCCGGCCATTTCACCTTACTTTGGAAGTGTATTCAAGGCCAATGGCTCATTGTAAGTGATCACTCAAGTTAAATACATGCATTTATCAATCACCAATATTCTCTGCATTCTCATTGGAATCATCTCAGGTTTGAGTTTCTCAAAATACGATGTACTCAATCGTTTTTCGCTTCAGCCTTATCGGGTGAAATACAACAAGGAATATTTCCGACTTATTACCCACGCTACGCTTCACAAAGACATGGCACATTTGTTCTTTAACTTGTTTGCTTTGTTTAGTTTCGGGAATGCGGTCGAGAGTCAAATGAAGTCAGAGCTCTATGTTATTTTGTTCGTTGGTGCTGTTTTATTTGCGACTATTCCTGCCATGTATAAACAGCATAACAATGCCTATTACCAAAGCATTGGAGCAAGCGGAGGTGTTTCGGCGGTCATGATGTTTTTCATGGTATTGTTTCCTGATGTGGAATTGTTGTTCTTTTTCATTTTACCCTTACCCGGATGGGCAGCTGTCATTTTATTTTTTGGATTGGAGTATTACATGAATAAGAAGTCAGGTACAGGAATAGCGCATGATGCACATATTTCAGGGGCTATATTCGGATTGTTGTTTTTATTGATTTTGCATCCAACAGCATACATTCGTTTTTTTCAGGCAGTTTCAAATTCCATTTTCTAATGCATTCGCGCATCTTTCAAATGAAAAGTGCAATCAGCTGGTGGTTGTTTGGTCCCATTATTCTGATGATCATGGTCTCTGGTTATTTCAAATTTTTGGAAGAGTCGAATTCCATTTGGATCTCATTGGGCGTATTGCTTTTTATTGCTTCTTTTTTAATAAATACGAAATACACCATTTATTCAGACGGCACGTTGAAAGTAATTTCAGGATTCATTCCTTTTCCTAAAATTAACCTCCATGATATTACGGCTGTGGTTTATACCCGCAATCCAATTTCAAGTCCAGCGTTGTCACTGAACCGATTGGCGATTTATAAGGGAAATTCATTGCTCATTATTATTTCGCCCCAAAACCGAGAAGCCTTTATTGAAGAAATGAAAAAATTCAACGCTTCATTGTCAGTAGTATTGAAATAGGCACAATTTTAGGCGCTTGATAGCGGTTATATTTGTTACATGGCCGAAGTGGACACTCCAGCATTAGAATCCAATAGCGGAATTCAAGCCCCCAAGAAAAAGTGGCTTCGACGTGTGTTGATGTGGTTGTTTTTTTTGCCAATAATTTTAGTCATATCTCTTTTTCTGTTGTTGCAAGTGCACGCGGTTCAAACGTGGTTGGCGCACCAAGCTTCAGATTATTTTAGTAAAGAATGGAATACAACGGTTCGAATCAATGAGCTTCGGGTTGATTTGTGGGGGGAAGTTCATTTTACAGATTTACTCATTCTTGACCAAAAGCAAGATACGCTGGTCAGTGTACCAACCTTTACCATTACAGATTATGATTACCATTTTTCTACTGGAGATTTTCAGATTGAAGGAATTCAATTGAAAGATGGAACCGCTAAACTTTTGAAATACAAAAATGAAGAGCATTGGAACTATCATTTTCTAACTGAATATTTTACAAGTGACACTCCCTCATCTTCAGAGCCTTCTGATGGGTCTTTCAAAATTCAGTCCGTAGTCATGGAGAACATGCACTTGATTTACAAAAATGAAAATGCGATAGCAGGCGATGCACGCGAGTGGAATTTTGAACAATTTGAATTGAATCATCTCTCGGTGCAAGTTTCTGATTTTATCATGGAAAAGTCAGATGTATTTGCAACCATTGAACAAGCCAATTTCAAAGAATCTAAGTCAAATTTTGAAGTCAAACAATTGCACGGATGCGTGCACATTTCAGATTTGAGTTACGCAGTTACAGACTTAATTTTCGCAAGTGGAAACAGTCAAATTGTTGGAGATCTTTCTTTGTCAGTTCAAGACACATCGCAATGGAAGTATGCAGACTCTTTGATGCAAATACAGGTAAATGTATCAGAGTTGAAATTGAAACCTTCAGATTTTACAGCATTTACACATCAAGTAGATGGTTTGAATCAACAGTTCTACATGCGTGGGCAAGTAACGGGGACACTACGCGATTTAAGACTGAATGGTATTCAAATCGAAACGGGAAAGGATACCTACGTATCAGGAGACTTAGAGTTGAAGAATCTTGCCGGCAATGAAGCTTTTGTTTATTCCTTTCAAACAGAGAACATGCAACTTACTTATGCAGATCTCATTCAAATCCCCAATTATCCCTTCAGTGAGAACAACGCATTGCCTTTGCCTGTGAACTTGGCATACCTCGGTACTTTAGAATTCAAGGGGAATGTTGCTGGATCAGCAGAAAGTGCCGAGCTGGAAGGGAACTTCAATTCAGATATTGGATCGTTGTACACACAATTAAAAGTAAGTGGATTACAAGATCATCTGAACTATTCTGGTAAGCTTGAATTGAAGCAGTTCAACTTGGCTGAATATTACCAAAATCAAGATTTAGGTATTGTAACGGCCAATCTCGAAATTGAGGGGAGCGGCACGAGACTCCAGGATCTTGAGCTGAATTTCAAAGGTGATATTCAAGAATGCGGATTAATGGGGTATACCTATCGCAATATCTCCACTGACGGTACTTTTAAAAAACAGTTTTATAATGGACAGTTACAAGTTCAAGATGCCAATGTGCAATTGGATTTTGATGGGCAAATTGATTTTTCAACGCCTGCTCCAATTCTAGATTTCGATTTGAATTTGCAACAGTTAAACTTAAGTAAAATTGGGCTTGTTGAAGATCCTGGAGATGTAGTTTTGGAAGGTGAATTTCATGCGTCATTGCAGAGCTTAGATATCAATGAGATGCAAGGCGAGTTGACAGGAAGTAACGTTTCCTACACGAAAAATGAACAAGTCAACACCATTGAATATTTTACGCTTGATGCAGAGCAAGGCGATCAAAGGCATCTCACTTTAAATTCTGAAATTGGAAAAATAGAGTTGTTAGGTGAATTTAAATTCAATGAGTTGGGATATGCTGTGCAAGATATTCTCTCTGAAATTTTACCAGGATTTGAGCCGAGCAAGCGTGAGCATGCGCAACAAAATTTCAATTTAACTGCGCGAATCAAAGACTTTGATTTTATTCAGGCTGCGTTTATTCCTGAATTATCATTGGCAACCGGGACCTCACTCAATTTTGAGGTGAATGAATCGAATCGCGTATTATCTGGAACATTTGGTACGGATTACATTTCCTACGAAAATATAGAAGTTCGAAATGCCGTAGCAGACATTTCAAGAGCAGATGGATCCATTTATTTTGTTCTTGGTGCGGAACAGGTCTTGAATGAATCTGAAGTTGTTGTGAACGAAGTTTCATTGGACACACGTTCGTTGGGTGATACCATATTTACTGCGCTTACGTGGGGTGGATCAACGGATTGGTTGAAAGGAGATATCAACGGTGTTTTCTTCTTGAGAAGTTTAACTGATTTACGTTTTGAATTTGATCAAAGCTCAATACAACTGAACGGAGGAAATTGGTATTTCAATGATCAAGGTGAAATTGATATCTGTGAGAATGAATTGGCGGTGAGTCAATTCGGTTTGCGTCAAGGCAATCAGCTGATTGCAATCAACGGTGTAGTTTCAGATTCACCCTATGAGCAATTAAGTGTGGAATTGAACAACATGAATTTAGACCAATTGAATCCGTATTTGGGTGAATCAATGAAATTGTTTGGTGAATTAGATGGAAATGTGGCTTTGAGAAATTTGTATGATAGTCCCATTGCATCTGCGGATCTAACACTGTCCGATCTAAAATTGAATGAATACGAATTGGGAAGTGTTTGTCTTAAGAGCGCTTGGGACCCGGGAAAGAAGAAGGTTCGCGTTGATGGGGAATTGGATCAAGCAGGATTAACGCCTTTGCGGTTTGCGGGGGCATACTTACCATTTGAGGAAAAGAACTCGCTCGATTTCTTGGTGACCTTAAATGCATTCGACTTAAATGTACTCAATGCCTTTTTGGGGCCAGATGTGCTTACGTTAGAAGGAAGTGCCTCAACCATGTTAAGTGTGCAAGGTGAGCCAGAATCACCCAAATTGAATGGCGAATTGTTTCTTCAGAATACCAAAATTGGAGTTCCATTCTTACAAACCACTTACACGCTTTCCGATAAGATTAAAATTACAGAGGACATGTTTGCTTTTGCAAATGTGAAGTTGATTGATGAGGAGAATCATGCCGGTACTGCAACGGGACAAGTGTTCCATGAAGAGTTCTCGAATTGGAGTTACGATGTGTTTATTGAGATGGAAAAGCCCATGTTGGTCATGAACACCACGGAAGATGATAACAGTGATTTTTATGGAAGAGCTTACGCAACAGGGTATGCCGAGATTAGCGGTCATGACGATAAAACAGAATTTGAAATAGTCATGAAAAGCGAAAAGGGGACCACCTTCAATTTGCCCATGTCGTCATCAGGTGATCAACAGTTCGACTCGTTCATTCGATTTGTGAATCCGTTAGACACCGTAAAAAAGGCAGAACCCAAGGCAGACTTGAGTGGATTGTCTTTGAACATGCAACTAGACGTTACTGAAGATGCCGAGTTTCAAGTCATTTTCGATGAGGCTGTTGGTGATGTCATGAAGGGAAGGGGCAAGGGCCACTTGTCACTAACGGTGAATCAGTTAAGCTCACTTGGTATGTACGGATTTCTTGAGGTCACCGAAGGAACTTATTTATTTACGCTTAAAAACTTGGTGAATAAACCATTTGCAGTTAAACCAGGCGGATACATTGCATGGTATGGCGACCCATTAAAAGGTGAACTTGATTTAAAAGCGGTATATAAGGCATCAGCAAATTTGAATGATCTTTTAGGTGATCCAACTCAAAACAACGGTAAGCGTGCGCCAGTGAATTTGCTAATGAATCTGCAGGGAAAAATGATGAATCCAACCATTGGGTTTGATATTGAATTACCGCAATCAGATGAGTTGGTAAAATCTCGGGTGGCGAGTGTTATTTCAACAGAGCAAGAAAGAAACAGACAGGCCTTTGCCCTTTTGGTAATGGGGCGTTTTGTTTCCCCACCAAACATTACGCAAGCCGCTCAGCAAAACGGTGGAGGAGTAGGGCTGGCGAATAACGGTAGTGAATTGTTGAGTTCACAAATTTCCAATTGGTTAAGTCAGATTAGTGATGATTTTGATCTTGGATTTAACTACAGACCCGGTGATAAAATTTCGAATGAAGAAATAGAGTTGGCACTTTCTACGCAATTGTTCAATGATCGCATTACAGTGAGCGGAAACTTTGGTGTGGCTCGTGGAAACTCGGAAAACCAAAGCACAAACTACATTGGCGATATTCGAATTGAATACAACATTACACGTGATGGAAGAGTGAAGTTAATGGTGTACAATGAAAGCAATAACCAACGCTTAACAGCAGTGACTCAAAGTCCTTATACACAAGGTGTAGGTGTTGTTTACCAGGAGGAATTTGACAACTGGGGTGAGTTTGTTTCAGGGTTGAAGACGCTGTTCGACAAGCAAAACCTGAAACTGAATCCGTAATTATTTTTGTTTGAATTTCTGAATGGCTGCTTTGGTAAAATCACTCAAGACCAATCGTCCTGAAATTCCCGCTCGCTCTGTCAGAAGTGTGTCCCAATTTTCAGTGCCTTCCCAAAAAATCTTTTTCAGTTCAGACATGGCCTCTGGATTGCTGTTGCAAAGCTTTTGAGCTAGGCTTTCAATTTCAGCGTCCATTTCTTCGGTAGTTTCGAAAATAGCAGTGTATAGCCCTTTTTCACGCGCCCATTGGGCCGATTGCCATTCGCTGGCATTGATTGCCAATTGAGACATGGCAGATAATCCAATTTTTCTTTGAACGGCCGGACCCACAACGAACGGACCAATACCGACTACCAGTTCGCTTAATTTAACAGATGCTTGGGTAGTGGCAAAGCAATAGTCAACAGCAGCAGCTATACCTACACCACCGCCAACGGCTTTGTTTTGAACGCGACCAATAACAAGTTGAGGAATATTTCGAAGGGCATTGATGACCAATGCAAAACCCGTGAAAAAAATTAGACCAGATTCTTTTGAATCAATCGCGATGAGTTCGTCAAAACTTGCGCCTGCACAAAAGGCTTTTTCGCCTTCGCTTTTCAGAATAACTACTTTGACTTCGGAATCATTTCCAACCAAAGCAATTGTGTTGGCTAATTCTCTCAGAAGTGCTCCAGGTAAAGAGTTGCTCTGTGGGTGAAAGAAGGTGATGGTGGCAACACCGTTGACTTTTTGAATTGATACGTTTCCTTGTTCCATTGTGTATGAAAAAAATGGGCTGCAATTGCAGCCCAACATGTTTAACCTCTTTTTGCAATTGGCACATAATCACGAAGATCATGACCAGTATAGATTTGTCTCGGACGGCCAATAGGCTCTCCTTGTTCAACCATTTCTTTCCATTGTGCAACCCAACCCGGTAGGCGACCTAAAGCAAACATTACGGTGAACATTTCGGTTGGAATTCCTATGGCTCTGTATATGATACCAGAATAGAAGTCTACGTTAGGATACAATTTTCTTTCAACGAAATATGGATCTTTCAAGGCTACTTCTTCAAGTTGTTTTGCAATGTCTAGAACCGGATCGTGAATACCTAATTTATTGAGCACATCGTCACAGGCTTTTTTAATGATGCGAGCACGTGGATCGAAGTTCTTGTAAACGCGGTGACCGAATCCCATAAGACGGAAAGGATCATTTTTATCCTTTGCTTTTTCAACAAATTTGGCAACATTACCGCCGTCATTTTTAATGCGTTCAAGCATTTCAATTACCGCTTGGTTTGCGCCACCGTGCAAGGGCCCCCAAAGTGCAGCAATACCTGCTGAAATAGATGAGTACAAATTGCTTTGTGAAGAGCCTACCATGCGCACAGTTGAAGTTGAACAGTTTTGTTCGTGGTCTGCGTGCAAGATGAGTAATTTGTTCAATGCATCGTCAATCACAGGGTCAATCTCATACTCGAAAGTGGGCAACGCGAACATCATGTGCAAGAAGTTCTGTGTGTAGCTATATGCATTTTTTGGGTAAATGATTGGGTGACCAATACTTACTTTAAATGCTTGTGCAGCTAGTGTTGGCATTTTTGCCATAAGACGATGAATGGTTAATTCAATGTCTTTGAAATTATTCGGATTTTGAGATTCAGGATAAAAAGTAGACATGGAAGCAATCATAGAAGACAATACACCCATGGGGTGAGCATGTGTTGGATACGCTTCATAGAAACGTTTCATGTCTTCATGCACAAGGGTGTGATGGCTTATGCTTTCAGTGAAATATCTAAGTTCTTTTTCTGTTGGAAGATCTCCGTAGATGAGTAAGTATGCCACTTCCAAAAAGCTACCGTATTCAGCAATTTGTTCAATGGGGTATCCTCTGTACCACAATTTTCCTTCTTCACCATCTAAGAATGTTATAGCACTTTTTGTGGCTCCTGTATTTTTATACCCGCTATCTAGGGTAACGCAACCTGTTAAATCGCGTAATTTGGTTATGTCAATTGCTTTTTCGTTCGCTGAACCAGTGAACATGGGAAGTTCGTACTCTTTTCCGTCAATGATTAACTTAGCTGTCTCACTCATAAAAGTAAATTTAGTGGCCGCAAGATAGTTTAGGATTGGTGTTTGTCAAAAGTTTGCGGCAGAAATCATAACAATTATTTTACATATGTGTTCACGAAAAAAGGCCCCAGTGGGGCCTTTTTTTCAGAGGTTTTATTTATTTCTTCAAAAATCCACTTACACTGTTGATCCATGATGTAGGCCCTCCTTGCTGATAACCGGTTTGACCTAAACTGTTTAAAGCAATTTTTCCATCTTCTCCCATTGCAGGATTTACAAAGAATACAGTAGGGTATCCTCGAACGGCGAAGCTGCCTTGCAATTGGTTGTTTTGCTGACGAATGTTTTCTGGAAGAACAGTTTTCCTTGGGAAATCCACTTCCATTAAAATAACGTTTTCACTTGCCCAAGCAGAAAATTCGGGTGTTTGAAAAACTTCCTTTTGAAGTCTCATGCACCACCCACACCAGTCACTTCCTGTAAAGAACAACATGATTGGTTTTTTAGTTGACATGCTTTGTTGAATGCATACGTTCATGTCGTTTTCCCATTTTAGGTTCACATTGTTTTGTGCATTGAAGGTCAATGCAGAAATTAAAATGGTAAAAAGAATTGCTGTTTTTTTCATTTTTTTTTCAGGTCTTATCTGATGCCGTGCATCATTTTTAAAATTGGATTTTTCAAGACTATCATAACCATGCCAAGAAAGATAACAAAACCTGCAATTGTAGCGAAAATTGCAAAAGCACCAAGTGCTTCAACGTATGCCGCAACAAAACCGCCAATGATATTGGCTAAGAAACTTGAAAGTAACCAAACCCCCATCATGAGTGATGCAAATTTCACGGGTGCCAATTTTGTAACTACTGATAATCCGACGGGAGAAAGAGCCAATTCACCAATTGTGTGTATGAGGTAGGTAAGAACCAACCAAATGAGACTCGCTTTCACTGCAACGTCTGGATTTTCCCCACCACGCTCGGCGACAGCACCTAACATGAAAAAGAAGCCAATACCAAGAAGTATCATTCCCATTCCCATCTTCACGGGTGTAGAAAATTTCTTACCAATATTGCTGGTCCAGAACATGGCGAATAAAGGAGCTAGAGCTACAATAAATAGCGGGTTTACTGATTGAAACCATGAAGTAGGAATTTCAAAAGTTCCAACGGTTCTGTCAATGAATTTGTCTGTGTATAAACTCAATGAAGATCCTGCTTGCTCGAAACCTGCCCAGAAGAAAACCACAAAAGCAGTTAATATGAAAATGACAGTCATTCGCTGTTTTTCTTCTTTTGATAAAGGTGCATTGGTGTTTTTAGACTCTTCTAAATTCGCCTCGGCCGATTTAACTGGAGCTTTACCAAGGTGGCCAAGATATTTACTAGCCAAAGAATTGAATAGCAATTGACCAAGCAACATTCCAATTCCAGAAATTAAAAAACCGTACTTGTATCCGTAGGTAACAATTTCACCAGCTTCATTCTTAACAGCAAATAAATTTTCTGCAAAAAGACCAATCACAAGTGGAGCAAGAAATGCACCCAAATTGATTCCCATGTAGAAAATGGAAAAGGCGGAATCCCTTCTTGGATCATTGTTGGAATACAATTGCCCAACAAGGGTTGAGATGTTGGGTTTGAAGAAACCGTTACCTATAATTAGTAGCAAAAGTCCAATGTATAACCCAACTTGGGTGTTGATGGCAAACAAAACAAATTGACCAATCATCATGGTGATACCTCCAATTGTGATTGCCATTCTTTGACCAATAAACTTGTCAGCTAACCATCCACCAATAATTGGAGTGAAGTAAACAAATCCAGTGAAGAATCCATAAATAAGAGATGCCTCTTTTTCGTCGATTGCTAACCCTCCTTCCATCCATTGTTTGGTTAAGTAAAGAATCAAGATTCCACGCATTCCGTAGTAGCTAAAACGCTCCCACATTTCGGTAAAGAATAATAGATACAATCCTTTCGGATGGCTTTTCTGTGTTGCAACTTCAGACATGTTTGTAATATTAATTAGAGGTTAGATTGTAAAAATAAGAGAAAGGAGTCAAGTTTCCTTGACTCCTTCGAAAAAAAATAGATGTGCGCCGTTATTCTTTGTGTGCTTCCTGAACGGGTACACGCTTGCCGCCTTTGTATGCAGCAATGAATGCGTCTGGGTAGCGCGCTAGTAATTTGATTAACGCTTGTTCAGCACTTTCATAATTGGTGAACTTACCCGTACAAATGCGCGTGAAAACAATTTCGTCTTTCTCAACAAATACAGGGAAAAGACCACTATAAAATTCAGGTTTTACATTTTCACTGAATGCACCAATTTGAACAGTGAAGAAAATCTTCTTTGGTAAATAGGGATTGCTTTCAAGCTTTGATTTGATTTTCGGATCCATTTCAAATTCATTCACCCCCGATTCTAACCACTTTAATATATTGTCTGGTTCAACACCAACAGACTTTTCAGCAATGATTTTTTCGAAGTTTTTTTCCTTAACAACCAAAATGGTTTCTTGATCTTTTTTGGTTCTTTCTGGATCTAAATCTTTAATTACACGGAATTCAGTTCTTCGATTCAAGGCTAATTTTTCTTCGTCACAACTGGCTACATCATTTTCATCACATTCGCAATCTGTAATTGGTTTTGTTTCACCAAATCCTTTGTAGGTGATTTGTTTTGGGTTCACGCCATGTGATATGAGATAATCGGCAGTGGCCTTCGCACGTTGGTTTGAAAGATTTTGATTCACGCTCGCTGATCCAATGCAGTCGGTATGAGAACCGCATTCAATGACAAGGTTTGATTTGCTTTTCAAAATCTCAACAATTTTGTCAAGTTGTGATGCTCCTTGAGAGGTGATATCGAATTTCGCGTATTCAAAATAGATGGGGTCTAATTTGAGCAGGTCACTTAGATTGTCTCCAATTTGAATGACACGGGTAAGAGCTAAATCATTTTTCTTATTCAAGTCTATTTGAGTAGTTTCTGAGAAAAGATTGACATTTTTGAGCTTTTTAATTTCATATCCTCTCAGAGTTAAAGTGACTTGACCAAGGCTGGTTTCATTTAAATCCTCTAGGGTTGTTTCGAAATATCCAAATTCATTGGTTGTACTTCTTGCGGTGTTAGAACCTTCAATCAGAACTTCCACACCGGGCAACGGCGATTTGGATTTACTATCAGTAACAATTCCAGACACCAACCATTTTTCAATGGGCAGCAAAGCAATGGTTTGATAGGTGGTGGTAAAGAAGCTATGCTCTTTCTCAGGATATGTAATTTGTGTGGTTTTGAAGAAATTAGCTGAAATGGTATTGATCCCTCCGTCTTGAACCCCATCAAAAGTTCCAGTACTGTTTGTTAAGATTGAAATCTTTTCATCACCACCAATTTCGGTTTGTAGTGTCATGGGGAAATTCGCCAAGGGCTGAACAGTCTTTCCATGAATGAGTTCAATCTTCCATTCGCCTTTCAAATTCTCAGGCAAAGTAACCGTGTAGATGTCATCGCTGCCCTCTCTGTTCGAAGAAATGAAATAACTGTTTTTCTGTTTTCTGTTTGAAATTAAATGAAAGTCGTCAAAACTTGAATTTAGTGGAGCGGGCATAAGTCTGGGTACTGACCAAGTTCCGTTTTTGTTAAGTGTTGAAGTGTAAATGTCTAGTCCACCTATTCCTTCAGGTCGTTGAGAGGCGAAAGCCAAGATACTATCATTCAAGAAGGTTGGAAACAACTCGTCATATTTAGAATTGATAACAGAGGAGATCGACTTGGGTGTTTCCCAGTCGCCGCCATTTACAAAGTCTTTTGTGGTGATGTAAATGTTGAAATTGTTTTCTTTGGTGTTGGATTCAAAATTGTGGTTTGAAACAAAAACCAATTGATTGCTGGATCCTCTGAAAGCAGGATGCATGTAGCTTAAAGAGTCATTGCAAAAAGAAACTTGCATTGCTTTTTTATTGGCTAAGGTTTCAATTGACTTTTCAAAAAGTGCAATGTGTGCTGGAGAGTTCTTTTGCGAGGCAACACTTCTGTTGAAAATGACTGTGTATGAATTTGTACAAACGGGCCCATCATTGACTTCTGTATTAAGAGCCTTCAATTGTTCATCGATGGCGGTCTTTGAAGTGATTTGTACAAAAGGCTTGTTATCATATCTGAAATTTGCTTTTGGAGAAAACTTCTCTTGATAATTCGTCAAGTAAAAAAGCGAGTCGTTGTAGTAAAAAGGAAGCGCTTCGCTCCAATCCTTTTCAGCAAGGAAAGCGTCAATTTTAATTTTGTTTTCAACCGAATTTGAAGCACTTGCAAATTGTGCAATTTCGTCTTTGTAAAGTTCCTTGTTGAAAATGGAACTTAAGATTTGATTTGCTTTTTTCATGTCGCCCATTTCTTTGAGTGCTTCGGCGAATTTCATTTTTTCTGAATCGCTCAACACGGCCGTTCCGGCTTTCTCATAGGCCTGAATGGCACCGCTCATGTTTCTGAGTTGATACTGGCTATTTCCAGCAATCACATAAGCCTCTTCAGTGGGAGATTTCATTGCGTTGACCATGTCAATGGCCTCAGCATACGCTTTGGCATTGTAAAGGTCTTGTGCATATTTGACCTGAGCTTTTTGCCCGCAGCTGACTATGATAAGTGCTGCTAAGACTGCAACTAGAATTCTGAACTTCATAATTAAAATAATCTAGGGGAGATGTGAATACCTTTTTGTCCAATAGCGTAGCGCAAGAAAAACTCATGTGAACTTGCTGCGTATGTTGCCAAATTTGACAGTCCGAAATCATAGGCATAGCCCACTTTCAAAAACGGATGCAATTGAATTTCTGTTAATGCAACTATGCTTTTATCTGATCTGTAGCCAGCACCAACACCAATCATCTTTTTATAATAGCCAACCACATTGAGGTCTAGGCTTATGGGTGCCCCCGAAACATATTTGATCATGGTGTTCGGTTTAATGGACCACATGGGGTTAATGGTATGAACATACCCTGCCTGAGCATACAGGTGTGGTGTTTCAAAAGCAGTTAGATCAAGTTGAGTTGTGTTTACAGAAAGAACATTTTTTCTGAAATGAGGCATGGCAATGCTGCCGTACCAGTTTTTGCCGTAAGCAAATAGGCCAGTTCCGAAGTTGATTGTTGACTCATTGAAATCTGCACTGAAGGCGTTGTCAATACTTCCATCAATGCTGTGATTAACACCTGATAATCCAATACTGTATTGTGAAAACGACAGCTGAAGACCAAAAGCCAAACGCCATGTTTTCATTTTTAAATGGTAAGCCCCAACTGCTGTTGCTTGAGTTCTTTTAAACACACCTATTTGGTCATTCGAAACGGCGAGTCCCAATCCGAGTGATTCATTCGAAATGGGGGCGTGGATGTTGGCTGTAAACGTTTTTGGTGCTCCAGGTAAACCAGTCCACTGCGAGCGATACAGAATATTCGCTTGTAGACCTTCTGCACTTCCTGCATAAGCCGGATTCACAGCCAACGGATTGAATTGATACAAAGAAGATTGAGGGTCTTGTTGTGACCAAGCCAGTGCCGTTATGAAAAGGCAGCCAATGCTTAAAATATGATTCAGTTTCATGATTTTATCTCCAAAGTGTTAAGTAACCAGCAGAACCTTGTTCTTCCGTGCTGAATTGAATTATGTAGAAGTAAGTGCCAACAGGAAGATCGTCTCCTGTCCAATCATTCAAATAATTATCTGATGCGAAGACTTCGGCACCCCAACGATTGAAAATTTGAATTTTTATGGTTGAACCTGGAGGATAATTTTCAATTACAAATGTGTCGTTGGTTCCGTCGCCGTTTGGTGAAAACCCTTCAGGAATAAACAATTGGCAAGCGTCTGCATCTAAATAGTTCGGTATACCATCGTAGTCGCAGTCATCTGGACTGTTTCCATCTAAATTGTAATCCCATTCTACGCTTGTGAGTAATCCGTCACCGTCATCATCAGAATCCAAGAAGTCATAGTTTCCATCTGCATCTGTATCATCTAAAGAAACACCATCATTGTTATTGTCATTTTCTATGGTGTCTGGAACGGTATCCGCATCGCTGTCTAAATCTTGGAAGTTAGGAATTCCATCTGCATCTGTATCAAGCGGAAGGGTTCCGTTGTTTCCAAGGTTGTCATCTAGTCCGTCGAGGTTAATGTCAACAATTCCACCTGTACCCACCATTCCATCGTTGTCTGGGTCTGTTCCGAGGTTTTCAATGATATCAAATATTCCATCATTATCACTGTCTAGATCGAGAGGATCAGGTATGCCATCACCATCTGTATCGCCATTGTTGATGGCGGTTAACATTTCTACGGTGTCAAGCATTCCGTCGTTGTCATCATCAATATCGTTGTATCCATTCAACCCATCATTATCAATATCGGCACATTCGCCACTGGTTAAACCTTCGTCAGCGAAGCCATTGCAATTGTCATCAATATCATTGCATATTTCAGTTGCCGCAGGATTTATTTGATTGTTGTTGTCATTACAATCATAACTATCGAGTGTGTATCCAATAGGCTGAGAGCAAGCTAATGAGTCATTGAATACATCACCAAAACCGTCACCATCAAGGTCGGCGTAATACGTGATTGGTGTAACACCTTCATCGATTTGTCCATCACAGTTGTCGTCAATAGTATTGCAAATTTCAGTGGCTGCGGCATTGATGGTTGAATCAAAGTCATTGCAATCACCTAAAATGCCTAGCACAACGGTGTAATCGGTACTCGGTTGAACACATTGTGTTAAACTATCAATATAATAACCGTCTCCATCTGCATCTAAATACCAAACGGTGAGCGGATTGTAAAAGGCATCATTGTCGTTGCAATCGGTGTTGTCAGTTACGTATCCAATTGGAAGAGAACACGCCAAAGAATCGTTGGCAGCATCGCCAAAAGAATCGTTGTCAAGATCAGCAAAGTATGTGGTTAATACTCCTTCATCTATTTGATTGTTGCAGTTTTCATCGATGCCATTGCAAATTTCAATACCGGCAGGATTAATGGAGCTGTCATTGTCATTGCAATCTGTGTTTGATGCCACGTAACCTGTAGGAGCCGCACATGCGAGTGTATCTGAATTCACATCGCCAAATCCATCCAAATCAGCATCGAAGTAATAGGTTGTTTGCACCCCTTCGTCTATGAGTGAATTGCAGTTGTCATCAATTTCATTGCATATCTCAGATACACCAGCATTGACTGCGAAATTGGTGTCATCACAATCACCACTTGTTCCGCCAACAGTATTGAATGACGCTCCAGGTGACAAACATTGAACAAGAGTATTTACATAGTACCCATCTCCATCAGCATCTTCATACCAAACGGTGTTCGGATTAATGGACGCGTCAGCATCATTACAATCGGTATTGTCAAGAATGTAACCTGTTATAGAAATACATGAAAGCGTATCTACCAATGGGTCACCAAATCCATCACCATCGGCATCGGCGTAGTAAAGGACATAAACCAAATTGTCATCAACAACACCCGAGCAATCGTCATCTAAATTGTTGCAAGATTCTGTAGCTCCGGCATTTACAGATGCATTGGTATCATCACAATCGCCACTCACTCCACCAACAGTGTTGTATCCATTACCCGGAGAGATACATTGTGTTAAAGTTGAAACGTAGTATCCATCCGCATCCGCATCTAAATACCAAATGGTATTCGGGTTTATTGTAGGGTCGTTGTCATTGCAATCGGTATTATCTATTACATATCCTGTAGGTTGAGTACAGGCAAGCGTGTCATTTGAAACGTCGCCAAATCCATCAAGATCCATATCTGCATAATAGGCTGTTTGAACACCTTCGTCTATTTGATTGTCGCAGTTGTCGTCTATTTCATTGCAAATTTCAATAATGCCCGGATTGATTGAAGCGTTGCTGTCATCACAATCGGTATTGTCTAAAACAAATCCAACGGGCTGCA
>Ga0315905_10002076_pt1 | contig 21245 bp, 25 predicted proteins | sample LakEriMetagenome_5_FD_203522 | JGI IMG/M metagenome (GOLD analysis project Ga0315905, IMG submission 203522) | Freshwater fungal communities from buoy surface, Lake Erie, Ohio, United States - Buoy 4 MA121 | ecosystem: Environmental > Aquatic > Freshwater > Lake | place: USA: Lake Erie, Ohio...
GACGACCGAGAAGATCACACTCGGGGCGATCCGCGACCTGGCTCACACCCACTCCGGGAACGACATCACCTCGGGGACCGTGGCCGCGGCCCGGCTCGGGACCCACGCCTCGACCCACCAGACGGGAGGCGCGGACGCGATCAACCCCGTGATCGTCACGCCCGGGAGCCTGTCGACCAGCCAGAACGACTACGCCCCAGGGGTGTGCGACATCCTGCGGCTGACGAGCTCGACGGCGATCGACATCACCGGCCTGGTCGCCCCGAGCGTCGATGGTGCGCTCCGGCTCCTGATCAACACGAACGCCAGCGGCGGCTCGGCGATCACGCTCAAACATGAGAGCGCCTCGAGCACGGCCGCCAACAGGTTCCGCAACACGACCGGCGGCGACTACATTCTCGCGGCCGACGGCGGCTCCGCCGTCCTCACCTACTCATCCGCAATCTCTCGGTGGAGGATCTTGTGAGCCGTTGGCAGCGTCTGGCATTTCGTGCGAAGCAGTTTGACCCGCGGACGGTTCCGGGCCTGAAGATCTGGTACGACGTTGCCAATACAGCGTCGATGACGTTTAACGGAAGCACTGTCTCGCAGATTAACGACCTAAGCGGCAACGGCTTTCACGCCACTCAAAGCACAGCCAACAATCAGCCGGCATACAGCGCGACGGCTGTCGACTCGCGCCCAGGATTGACACATGACGGCACTGATACGTTGATGTCTGCGGCGACGCCGTCCAATTTGGTTTTGAACGGCAGCACATCTCCAGCTCTTACGCTCGTCATTGTTGCCAGTTCTACGTCGCCCAATGCCGGTTTGACGATTGGGTGCGACCCTGTTGCCAACGGGCGACTTTCTGCGTCTTTGCCATTCGACAACAACGCCACGAACGCATATTGGGACGTTGCTGGGACTGGTGGCGGAAGATTGGCGTTTTCAATTAGCACGGCACAGCGTGCCACCGGGATTTACGTTTTGCAACGCAATGGCGCATCTATGTTTGTTCGGAGGAACGGCATCGAGTTAGCGTCTAAGGCGAACGCCAGCCAGACCTTTTCAGCCTCTAGTTCCACCTTTGGTATTGGGCAAATCACGACCTCTGGCTTTTCTGGCGTTTGGTCCCAGTGCCTGGTCTACAGTCAAGCGTTGACTGTGCTGCAAATCCAGGCAGTGGAGCGATACCTCTCGCGTCTCACTGGCGTCGCGTTATGAGATATTTTCGGAGTTCCAGCGACGAAGTCTACGAGCAAGCACGGCTGACGCTGGACGCTGCGTGGGGACACCCGAACTCAGCCACTAAGACCGTAACCTGTGTTGACCCTGCAAGCGTCGCTCCTCGTGACGCACAAGGGCGGATTGTGCTGGCCGTGAACGATGAGTTCTGCCAGTACGAAGCCGCTGCTGCCATGCTGCCGCAACTGCTCGCGAGCGGTGTTGTTGAGGAAATCGACGCGGCGACGTATCAGGCGGCAGTGCAGCCGCAACTGCCCTGAACTGCCCGTACCGCCCCGCGACACCGTAGGCTAGGGGCAAGGAGACGAGAATGAACGAAGCAGAAATCAAGCGACGGACCCGGCAGTTCAGCATCACGCTCGGCACGGCAACCGCCGCTGCCACCACGCTGCGAGCCGATGACATGGCCGGCGGCGTTATCTCATGCGGCACCATGAGCACGGCATCCGTCTCGCTCCAATGCTGGGGAGCCATCGACGAGGCTGGACCGTATCGCCGCATCTATGACGCCAGCGGCTCCGCAGCCGACATCACGCTCGTCCCCAGCACCACGGACGGACGCATCTACGCTCTGCCCGATGCGCTCTTCGGCGTGCCATTCATCCGCATCGTGAGCGGGACGACGAACTCGACAGGCACCGTGAGCGTCGTGTCGTTCAAGTCGTGACCCTGTGCCCACGCGAATCCCCACGCATCGACCGCCGCGTCTACGCTCCGCGAGTGTGGAGCATCGACCGAATGCGTACCAGCGTGGATACACCGACAAGCGACATACCGCGTGGCGGCTCGCGGTGCTGACCCGCGACGCGTGGCAGTGCAGAGCGTGCGGCACAGTGTGCAGCGACAAGGGGCAAGCCCACGCGGACCATGTGAGCCCGGTCGTGCATGGCACCGATAGGTGCCAGGATGGACGAAGCCGGTATGACGTTGAAGGCGGGCAGTGTCTTTGCCAGGCGTGCCACAACACCAAAACGGCAAGGGAAAGCGGTCGCGGAAGGGCCTGAACTTTGGTACACTGTGCCACCCGAAGGAGGTGGCAATGGCGTGCCTGCGATGCGGTTCAGGATGGACCACAAGAAAGGGCAAGGACATGGTTTCCTGCCCAGAGTGCTGCAAGCAACAGCGGTGCAAGGCTCGAAAGCAAGGGCGACTGCCGACGAGCGAAATCAAGACGTGCGAACGATGCGGGCAGCAGTTCGATGCCGTTGGTGGGAACGCGATTCTGCTATCGCGGCACTGTGCGACATGCAAGCCACTTGCTCGGTCTGAGTATCTTGCAAAGCGCAAGGCGGAAATTGCCACAGGACAGCGGAACGTCAAGCCGCAGAACAAGCGGCCGGCCCGTGAATGCGTGAGATGCGGCAAGAAACTCAAAAAGGACCAGAGCAAGTTCTGCGGAAATGAGTGTTTCGCAGAAGCCCGCAAGGATGGCAGTCAACCATGGGATCGCACGAATCAGCTCGAGTCTGTGTGGCACCGTGGCGGATTGTGGGCGTCGGCCCCATCACGCAAGCCTGTGCGAGAGATCCTGACCAGCTTCCAGTCATTCATGCGAAGTCTCAATCGCATGTACCGAAAGGCGACCGAGTCGCTGCGGCCATGTAAGGTGTGTGGCTGTCCGTGCGGCAAGAGGCTTTGCTCTGATGAGTGCCGGCAGGCTAACGCTGACAAGGCTGCGGCGAATGAGCGTGCTGCAAGAAAGCGGTACAGGAAGACCGCAGGCAAGCACTTCAAGCAAAGGGCCAAGCGGTATGGCGTTGAATACGTGAGGTTCCCAAAGACGCTGGTCTTTGAACGCGATAACTACATCTGCCAGTTATGCAAGACTCCTGTGCTGGAGGCTGCTAGGTATCGCAAGAGTGATGGCAAGATACATATGAAGTCTCCGACCATTGACCACATCATTCCCATGAGCAAGGGTGGACCGCACACGCCAGACAACTGCCAGACCGCGTGCTTCGGCTGCAACTCCAAGAAAGGCAGTCGCAGGATAGGACAGCTTCGGCTGGCTTTGCGGTAGCCCCCCCTCCCGGGGGGCCAGTGCGGCTCTGGCCGGGCTGCGGAGGAATACCGTTTGCCCTGGGGCACGTAGACAAAGCCGAAACGAACGCCCCCTAGAAGGCCCGCGAAAATGCCAACCGGACGCAAACCAACGCCGAAAGCCATCCTTGAGATGCGGGGCAGCCAGGTTCGCGGCCCGCACTCGCGTGGCGGCATCGACGCTCCACCTGGCGTGCCGCCTCCTCCCGACTACTTGTGCGAAATCGGCCGGGCCGAATGGGAGCGGATCGTGCCCATGTTGGAGACGAGCCGCGTGATGAGTTTGCGGCATCAGCACACGCTCGCCGCCTACTGCGATGCACTGGCCGACATGGTCAAGGCTGACCGCGAACTCCGCGAGCATGGCGCGACGTTCATGGACGATAAGGGTAGGGTGATGAACCACCCCGCGTGGTATCGCAAGAAAGACGCCCGCCTGCACATGCTGCGGTTTGCCGAGCAGTTCGGCTTGACCGCATCGGCACTGGCTCGCGTTTCGGCAGTGGACAATGCCCCGCAAGAAGACGAAGAAGACCGACGCATGCTCGGGTGATTGCCCCGGATGCCTTGCCATCCGGTTCTTCGAAAAGCATTTGACCCACGTAAAGGGTCCGCTTGGTGGAAAGCCGCTGCTGTTGCAGTCGTGGCAAAAGTCGTGGCTGCACTCGCTCTATGGGACGCTTCGTGCTGACGGCCGGCGGCAGTATCGGACTACCTTGCTTGCGATTCCTCGCGGCAACGCCAAAAGCACGACCGCTGCCGGGATTGCGTTGAAGGGGCTCATGGAAAATGAGCCCGGCGGCGAGAACTATTCGTGCGCTGCCGACCGTGACCAGGCTAGGCTTGTCTGGGAAATCGCGAGCGGAATGGTGCAGCAGTCGCCGTTCCTAAGTCGGCACTTGAAGCTCTACCGAAACGCGATTGTGAGGCCGGCGACGCACAGTTCCTACAAGGCTTTGTCTGCCGAGGCGTTCACGAAGCACGGGTTGAATCCGCACGTTGTGGTGTTCGACGAATTGCACGCCCAAAAGAACCGCGAGCTTCACGACGTGATGGCGACCGCAATGGGCAAGCGGGCTCAGCCAATCATGGCGTACTTAACGACGGCGGGCTTTGATCGCCGGTCGGTGTGCTGGGAGGTGTGGAAGTACGCTGAGTCGGTTGCGGCCGGGGCCGTGAAAGACGAGACATTCTTGCCTGCCGTATACGCCGCTCCAGTCGACGCCGATTGGAAGGACGAAAAGGTGTGGGCGGTTGCCAACCCGAATCTAGGCGTATCGGTCAGCGTGGATTTCCTGCGGCAAGAGTGCCAAAAGGCAACGGAACTTCCGGCCTACGAAAACACCTTTCGGCAGCTCTACCTCAACCAGTGGACGGAGCAGGACACCCGCTGGCTCCGTATGGACGCCTGGGCTCGCGGTGGGCAGGCATGCCCGGTGACGCTCCAAGGGCGGGAGTGCTGGGCGGGTCTCGACCTGGCGACCACGTTCGACACGACGGCGTTTGTGCTGGTGTTTCCGCTCGAGGATGGGCGGTACTGGGTGGAGCCGCATTTCTGGATTCCCGAGGAGAACATGCGGGAGCGGGTGCGGCGGGACAAGGTGCCGTATGACGTTTGGGCACGGCAGGAGCACTTGCATCTGACGCCCGGCAACGTGACCGACTTCGACCAAGTGCGGGCCGACATCAACACGCTGGCGAAGAAATACAACATCCGGCAGGTGGGAATCGACCGCTGGAATGCGACCCAGTTGGCGAATCAACTGCAAGGGGACGGGGTCAACGTCTTAGGCTACGGACAGGGCTACGGCTCCATGAGCGGGCCCGCGAAGGTGCTCGAATCGCTGGTCGTTTCGGAAAAGCTGCTGCATGGCGGGCATCCGGTGCTCGCGTGGCAGGCCGGAAACGTGGCGATTCAGCAGGACCACAACGGCAACATCAAGCCCAGTAAGGCGAAGAGCAACGAACGCATTGACGGCATTGTTGCCCTTGTCATGGCTCTTGGCGTCCATGCGTCGCAAGAGGTGAAAGGGCCGGCAATCGAGCCCTCCATCCTCATCCTATGATTGCCCAAAACACCCGCATCCTGTGGCTCCCTGAAGGCGACGCCCGTAGCTGGGACTACGAATCCGGCGGCTGGGCCGGCGGCAACCGCAACCCGTCAGGCGTGCGGATTGACGCTGAGTCGGCTCTGCGTGCGACGGTCGTGCTCGCCTGCGTGCGGGTGCTATCGGCGTCGGTCGCCGGGCTGCCGCTGCATCTCTACCGCAGGCTCGCGGGTGGTGGCAAGGAACTCGCCCGCGATGTGCCGCTCTATCGCGTGCTGCACACGACCCCGAACGATTGGCAGACGAGCTATGAGTGGCGTGAAACGCTCATGCTGCACCTGCTCCTGCATGGCAACGCGTACTGCGAGATTCGCGGGGCAGGGGATTCGCGGCAGTTGATTCCGCTGCATCCCTCGCGGATGAAGGTCGACCGCCTGGAGAACGGGCGGCTGCGGTACACGTACCGCGAGGATCGGGGGTCGAGCACCGTCTACTCGCAGGATGCGGTTATGCACCTGAGGTGGCTTTCGGATGACGGCGTGAACGGGATGGTGCCTGTCGAGATTGCGGGCGACGCCATCGGGCTGGCTCGTGCCCTGGAGATTCACGGGGCGACGTTCTTCGGCTCGGGTGCTCGCCCCGGCGTCATCCTCTCGACCGACCAGATGCTATCGCCCGAGGCGGCGGAGAACACGCGGAACCAGTGGGAGCGAGCCCATCGCGGCCCCGACAGGGCTCACCGCACGGCGGTGCTCCAGGGCGGGCTCAAGGTCAATGAGCTCGGCGGCAACAACCAAGAGAGCCAGTTCCTTGAGACGCGGCGATTCCAAGTCGAAGAGATTTGCGGACGCATCTACGGGGTGCCGCCTCACCTCATTGGCGACCTGTCGCGTTCGTCGTTCTCGAATATCGAACAGCAGAGCCTCGACTACGTGCAGAACGGCTTGATGCCCTGGCTGCGGCGGTTTGAGTCGGCCATCACCCGCGACCTGCTCACCGATGATGAGACGTTCGCGGAGTTCGACGTGCGCGGTGCCTTGCGTGCGGACGCTGCGGGGCGGTCGGCGTTCTATACCTCGATGGCCCAACTGGGCGTGTTCAGCGTCAACGAGATAAGAGGGCTGGAAAATCTGAACCCGGTCGAGGGCGGTGACATTCGCGTCGTGCCGCTGAACTTCCAAACGCTTGAGCAGGCGAACGCGGCGGCGCAGTTGGCGATGGCCCCGGCTGTCGAGGAAATCGTCACGGTTGACGAGACGCCAGCGGAGCCGGCTGCCGATGCGGCGGCTGGGGCAGCGACGCCGGATGAGCCCCAGGTGGCGGACGTGTCGCTCAATGGTGCTCAAATCACGGGGCTGCTCGCAATCCTGCAGGCTGTTAGCACAGGCGTCCTCACGCGGACCGGTGCCGCTGCTGCGATTGCGGCAGCCTTCCCGGCCATGCCGAAGCCGCAGATTGACGCGATTCTCGCGGGCGTGCCCGAAAACACGGCCCCGGCGGTGCCTGCGGAACCGGCCGCGCCCCCGGCGTTCGGTCGTTCGCTCCCGGCGTCACGGGCGATGACCGTCTCAATTGACTTCGACCGGACGTTCGCCGCCGACCCTGCCCTGTGGGGCGAGTTCGCACGCAAGGCGGTTGCGGACGGGAACACGGTCGTGATGGTCAGCCGTCGGCCTGACACCGCCGACAACCGGCAGACCGTCACCGACACGCTGGGCGACTACGCCGATGCGTTTTCGCAGGTGTTGCTCGTGGGCGAGCGGCTGAAGGACGAAGCCGCGAAAGAGGCTGGCGTCGAGGTGGACGTGTGGGTGGACGATTCGCCGCAGACGGTCAAGCCGCCGATGGATTGCGGGTGTGACGAGCACCGCAACTGCGGCACCGGCAGCGGCGGATTCTCTTCAGGAAACACCTGCGGAAAGGGTGGCGGCGGCGGTGGTGGTGGCGGTTCGTCTGATGGTGGTTCATCGGGAGGCGGCTCGTCGGGTGGCGATGGTGCGGGAAGTGGCTCCGGCCCAGGCGGGCTAAAGCAGCCGTCGAAGAAACACGACGTGAAACTCCCGAAGTCAAAGAAGCGGTTGACCATCGACCAAGGAAACGAGGCGATGAAGCAGCTTGGCTACAAGGTCGGAAAGACCTCGACGAAGAAGGTAGGTAAAGGGTGGGTCACGGTCGTGAGTGTCACTGACAGCACTGGGCACACGGCGACGCTGACGGCGGATGAAGTCAAAGACATCGTTTATGGGAATCAGAAATAGCGATGGCGGCACGGTATGACCACATCGACTTCACGCCCCCGGCTGGCGTCCGCGAGGAAGCGGCGAAGGGACTGGCGTGGCGTGACGAGCACGGACGTGGCGGCACGGCCGTAGGCGTGGCTCGCGCCCGCGACCTCTCCAATGGCACGAACATCTCCCCCGACACCGCCCGACGCATGGCGAGCTACTTTGCTCGTCACGAGGTGGACAAGCAAGGAAAGGGCTTCCGCCCAGGCGAGGACGGCTTTCCATCAGCCGGCCGCATCGCCTGGGCGCTTTAGCTTTGGGGCGGAGACCCCGGCCAAGCGTGGGCCAACAAGCTGACTAAACAGATGAACGCCGCAGACGAGGAGAACCGCAGCATGGCAATCGAACGCCGTAGCCTCTACGAAGAAGAATCCGGCACGCTCCCCCTGCTCCGCATCGAGAGCCGCAGCGAGGACGGCGCGGACGAGGCCCGATGGGTTGTCGGCTATGCCGCCAAGTTCGGCGTCAACAGCCTCGACCTCGGCGATTTCCAAGAGCGGATTGACCCCGGTGCCTTCGGCATCGTCGCGGAGCGGCGTGGCCGCAAGAAGCCGCTGGAGACGCGAGCGTTGTGGAACCACGACGCCAACTTCCCGCTCGCCCGCTATCCCGGCACGCTGCGAATGAACGTGGACGAAATCGGGCTGCGGTATGAGTTCCCGGTGCCCGACACGTCCTACGGGCGCGACCTGGCGGCGAACATCGAGGCTGGCATCGTGCGGGGTTCGTCGTTCTCGTTCCAGATTGCCCCCGGCGGTGAGTCGTGGAGCGTGGAAGACGGCCGCAGCATCCGCACCGTGACGAAGATCGACAGCCTCATCGACGTGGGACCGGTGACGTTCCCGGCGTATCCCGATGCGGACGTGACCGTGGCGAAGCGGTCGTTCGATGCGTTCCGCCAGCAGCGAGACGCCGAGAACGTGCGGCGTGCGACGGCACTGGCAAAGACTCTGAAACTCCGCGAGTATCTGGCGCAGCATGGCCGCTAGTGGCGATTCGTGCCCGAAGTGCCGCGAGGGTCGCCTTGCGGTGGCATCGTCGCAGCGGTGCGGCGAGTACCAGACCCGCTATCTGCGGTGCCCGCGTTGCGGCTGCACGGACAAGCAAGTCGTGCATAGCGGTGAGATTCGCCGCGTGAAGTCTTTTACTGTCGCCCCTGCATAACTGCATGGGTCGGGGGTTCGCTTTTTAGTTTCGGGGTATCGGCGGCAGTGGTCGCCGCACCCGAACTAGGAGCGAAACCTCGTGGACAAGATCAAGGCACTGCTCGACGAACTGGCTTCCGTTGTCGCCGAGATGGAGGCGATGACCGAGGACGCCCCCGAGGGTGAGGCTCCCGCCGAGCCCATGAACGAGGAGCAGGAGGCGTCGCTTCGCAGCCTTGAGCAGCGTGCCGACAAGCTCCGCGAGCGAATCGAGTTCCTGCAGCGCGTGCAGGCGAAGGAGTTGGAACTCCGCGCCGTGCTGGAGCGTGGTGCCCCGGCCAAGCGCGTCGAGAAGACCGAGACCCCCGAGGAGACCCCCGCCGTGGAGAGCCGTTCCAAGGTGTTTGCCGTGCCGAAGAATCACCGGCCCCTTCGCGGTTTCAAGTGCGAGGAGCGGGCGTACCGTGCGGGCATGGCCATCAAGGCCACGCTGACCGGCGATGCCGAGGCGCGGCGGTGGTGCCACGACCACAACGTCGAAGTTCGTGCCCAGGCGAGCGGCATCAACTCGCTCGGCGGCGTGCTGACCAGCCCCGAACTGTCGGCCGAGGTCATCCGGCTTGTCGAAGAGTTCGGCGTGTTCCCCGCGAACGCCCGCAACGTCACGATGCCGACCGGCGAGATGCTGATTGCCCGCCGGACGGGCGGCCTCTCGGCCCGCCCCATCGGTGAGAACGCGGCTCCCACGACCTCCGACGTGACGCTGGACAACATCCAACTCACGGCGAAGCTCTGGGGCATCGACAATCGGATTCCGATGTCGCTGTTCGAAGACTCCGTGGTCGATCTCGCCGACCTCATGGCGGTCGAGGTGGCCCAGGCGTTTGCCGAAGCCTTCGATAATTCGGGCTTCATCGGGACCGGCACCGGGGCGACCTACCATGGCACCACGGGCGTTGCGGTCGCCATCATCGACGGCACGCACACGGCTGGCGTGGTGGGTGCAAAGACCGGCAACCAGACCTTCGCCGGTCTGGAGTTGGCCGACTTCACCAACACGGTCGCTCGCCTCCCGGTCTACGCTCGGGCTCGCGGGAATGCCAAGTGGTACATCTCGCCGGCTGGCTACGGTGCGTCGATGCTGCGGCTGATGATGGCGGCTTCGGGCAACAACCAGGCCGACGTGGCGGGTGGTGCGAACCTCTCGTTCCTCGGCTTCCCGGTTGTCATCACGCAGCCGCTTGAGAATCGGCTGACCGGCACCAATTCGCAGGTGGCGTGCCTGTTCGGCGACCTCGCCCAGGCTGCGACCTACGGTGTCCGCCGCGAGGTGAGCATCAAGACCGATTCCAGCCGGTTTATCGAGTTCGACCAGATGCTGACGTTCGCTACGACTCGCGTGGCGATGGTTGCCAATGACCTTGGCGACACGAGCAAGGCTGGTCCTGTCGTTGCCCTCCGGTTTGCCGCCTGAACCCTGACACTCTAGGAGATCTGGTATGAACTTTCTTGAGAACTCTCGGACGGTTGTCGGTACGACCGTGACTTCGGCGGCGGCCACCGCGACCCTGACGATTGACCGGCTGGGTTACGACTACGCCAGCATCGACGTTATCGTCGATAAGAGTTCGACTGCCGCCAACACGGCGGCGTCGATTCTCAGCGTGCTGACGCTGTCGGGTGGCGACACGACCACGGCCGGTGCCTCGATCTACACGGTCGCGGTTCCGGCGGCGTCGGTTGCCGTGACTTCGCAGCCCTCGGTTGTCCGCATGGACATCGACCTGCGGGGCAAGGGTCGGTACGTGAAGGTTGACGCGACCCCGGCGACCGCCCTGGCGACGACCATCGTTGCCCGGCTGTCGAAGGGTGAGGTTGGCCCGTCTTCGGCTTCGGTCAAGGGCGTGCTGGCTGCGTACTCCGGCTGATTGCTTGACAGCCTGAACACAGTAGATGGCGGGTGCGGCACAACGTCGCGCCCGCCATTTCTGTTTTCGTGAGGCAGGCATGATTGTCAAAGTCGGCGGCACGGATGTAGACGTTCGCATCGAGTGCATTATGAGCGGGCCGCGCTTCGGCCCACTGAGCAACGTCTTCGGATGGGCACAAGCCCTGATGCCTCTCGGCATCCGCCCGACGCTCGGGCAGGGTGCCCTCTGGGGGCAGGTGTTGCAGCGGTGCATGGAGCAATTCGCCGACTCCACCGAATACCTGCTCTGCACCGACATGGACTCGTTCTGGGACCGCAAGACGGTCGAGGAACTGGTCGCCATGGCGATGGCGTTTCAGTGCGACGCCATGGCCCCGCTGCAGGTGAAGCGGGAGGACGGCCGCCCGATGTTCACGCTCAAGGGCACGCTCGACAATCCGCCCAGCGGCCCGACTGACCTGCCGATGTCGTGGTTCGCCGAGCCCGTGCAGGAGGTGGACAGTGCTCACTTCGGCTGCACACTCATCAGCACGAAGGCTCTGAAGCGAACGCCGAAACCCTGGTTCCAAGACCAGCCCAATGACAAGGGCGAGTACGGCGACGGGCGAACCGACGCCGACATTTGGTTCTGGAAGCAGTTCCGCAAGGCTGGGAACCGCGTCTACGTCTCGCCCCGCGTCAGTATCGGCCACGGCGAATGGGTCTCAGTCTGGCCGGGCAAGGATCTGCAAAAGCCCGTATTCCAGTACGTGTCGGATTACACGGCGAACGGTAAGCCCAAGACTGCATGGAGTGTGCCCCAATCATGAAAATAAGACTGACGAAGAATTACTCGACCTATCGCATCGGGGCGGTGGTCGATTGCGAAGACGAGACGGCCCATCGGCTCATCCGCGACGGCTTGGCCGAGCGTGAGCAGCAGATGGACCTCCTCGTGGAAACGGCGAGCGTGGAACACGACGCCGAGCGTGCCGACCTGACACCCAAGAAGCGAGGGCGACCGCGTGCGGTTCCGCAGCCTGAAAACCCTGACGCCGCCGACGGTTGAGCCGGTCACGCTCGCGGAGGCGAAAGCCCACTGCCGCGTCGATACGTCCACCGACGATGCGTATTTGTCTTCGCTGGTCACTGCCGCGCGTGAGTGGTGCGAGGCGTACTGTGACGAGACTTTCGTCCATACCCAGTACCGGGTGACGTACGACCAGTTCCCCCGCGAGATTGAGTTGCCACGCCCGCCGATGGCAAGCAGCGGGACGGCAACGGCTGTGACCATCACCTACACGATGGAGAATCAGACCACGGCGACGCTGGCGACGAGCCAGTACCGCGTGGACCGCGATTCGACGCCGGGCGTGATTCGCACGCTCTACAACGGCTCCTGGCCGAGCCATCTGCTCGACTACAACGCCGTCAGCGTGACGTGGTGGGGCGGCAAGGGTGCGAGCGGGGCTGACGTTGAGCAGCGAATCAAGAACGCGATTCTGTGGCTCGTGGGCATGTGGTATGAGCGGCGGATGGCGGCTGACGCCGTGAACCTCTCGGAGATTCCGTTTGGCGTCAAAGCCTTGCTCGATTCCGCGAAGTGGGGGAGCTACCAGTGAGCATCCGAGGTCGCATCGCGGTCGATGTGCAGTTTGCCGACGATGACGCGTCGGCGGCTGTGAAGTCGCTCAAGAGCATCGCCCTGCAGGACGCCACCGAATACACCGAGGGCAAGGTGGCGGTGGTGTCGGGCACGGTCGGCACGGCTGGCGTCACGGTGCAGACGAACCCGATGCTGCCGCAGTTCCGCGACGCGGCGGGCGGCGTGGTGTCCTTCACTAACGTGTCCCGCGTGGCGTTCCAGAGCAGCCGCGATTGCGTGGTGTTCGACCAGACCTTGCCGAATGAGGTTGTTCGGTCGTTCGGTAACTGCGGCGTCTCGGATTGGGATGCCAGCGGCCACATGATTCGCATCGAGACGGAGTTCACTTCGGGCACCGCTTCCTACACCCTGGTGTTGTACGGCACATGATTGACTTCGGCCGACTCCGCGAACGCGTGACGATTCAGAAAGCGACCGAGCGGCGGAACGCCATCGGCGAGACCGTGCAGACGTGGGAGCCGTTCGCGGAGCGATGGGCCAGCGTTGACGGCCTATCGAGTCGCGAGGTGTTGCTCCAGGGGCAGCAGCAGACCGAGGTATCGCATCGCGTGCGGATGCGGTACGTCACGGACATGACCAGCACGATGCGGATTCTGTGGCGCGGTCGCGTGCTGGAAATCGCGTCGCTCTTGGAGCATGGCAACCGCAGCCATCACGAAGCCCTCTGCACTGAGCGGGTGGAATAGATGGCGACCGTTGGCATCTTCCTGTCGGCGCGAATGGAAGGGCTCCGCGAGTTGCAGGACGCCCTCGGCCGCACGCTGCAGGACAACCCGGCGAAGACGAAGTTGCTCGCGGCGGCGATTGAGAAGGCGATTCAGCCCGTGGAGATGCGGCTGCGGGAAGTCTCGCCTGTCGGGCCGACCGGCAACCTGAAGCGGGCGGTCACATCCAAGGTGGTCGAGTACGGCTTGGACGGCGTCGCGGTCGGCATCGTGGGCTATCGCCGTGCCGGGCGGGCGGATTCGTCCAGTGCCGCCGGCGGCAGCGTGCGGGCTGGCCCCGACCGGGCGTTTCATCAGTGGTGGCTAGAGAACGGCACGCAAGGCCGCTTGATAATGAAGCCTGCGGACAAGCCCTACACGCGGCTCGGTCACGTTCGGCGGATGAAGTCGGGCAAGACCGTCGATGTCGTGACGCACGAAGTGAAGCGGCAGGGCGGCTACATCGCGTCCAGCTACAACAAGTTGGGCGAGTTCAGGATGCTGCCGACGCCCCGGATGCCACGCGGGCAGAGCGGGCAGCGGGTGCAGACCGACCCCGGCACGCCGCAGGCATTCTTCAAAAAGTCATCCACGCCTATTTCGATTCCGGCCATGCCGGTCGGCGGATCTACGGGGCGGCCGCCGCTCCAGACGGCGTTTGACCAGACGCGAGGCCAAGTCGCGGAAATCCTCCAGCGGGAACTGCGGCTGTCCCTGGAGCAGGCGTTGGCGACCCTGACCAGATCCGCAACAGGGAGCGTGGGATGAGTTTCAAGGCTCCCGAAAAACTCCTGGCCGACCGGCTCCAGGCGGACCCTGCCGTGGCGTCGATTGTGGCGGGCCGCATCTACCCGGTCATTGCCCCGGCGTCGGCGGCGTTGCCCTTTGCGACGTGGCGGCGGCAAGGCGTCCAGCGTGAGCAGTCGCTTTCCGGCCCGGTCGGGATGCCCACCGTGACGCTTGCTATCGACCTCTTCGCGGAGGGCTATGAGCAAGTAAGAGACCTCGCGGATGCCGTCCGGTCGTGTCTGGATGGGTGGGGCGGCGGCGTGGGAAACTACGTGAGCGTTCGGCTTGTCAGCCTCTTGAATGAGGCGGATGGGTTCGTCCAGTTGGCCGGCGGTGATTTGCCGCCGGTCTATAGCGTGTCGCAAACCTATCAAGTTCTCTGGGGCCCTGAATAATGTCGTTCTCGACTCCGCACGATACCAGCGTTTCCGGCCTTGGCACCAAGCTCACCATTTCGCTGAATGGTGTTTCGGCCACCTACGTCGTGACGAACATCGTTCTCTCCAACACGAACCCCGGCGCGGCTGCGGATTCGCGCATCGACATCGCCCACCTCGGGCAGACCACGGGCGAGCAAGCCCTGCGGATGGACACGCCGCTCGTTCTCCCGGCTGACGATGGCGGGTCGGGTCGCACCATCACGTTCGACTACATCGGCAAGTCGGTGATTTTTGACGGGGCGACCGGGACGTATCACATTCAGGTCGCCGGGGCGACGCTCGTGGGTGGCACGACGGCCTCCTATCACACCGTGCAGTCCAGTACGCTGACGCTGGCGACGAACGACGCGATTCGTGGTCAGGGCGTCCTCACGATCTCCCGCTGACGGGAGGCCGCGATGCCGATTCCGTGCCAGGGGTTCACGTTCACTTGGGGCGGCGCGACGCTGTCTGAAGTGCAGGAGTTGGAGGTCAACCTTCAACGCGACCTGCCGCTCGGCCGCTCGACTACGTGGACGCCGAACCTCGGTGAAGTGCGGTTGCTCTCGTTGTCCATCGCTAGTTTGCCGACGAGCGAGTACGGGCGACGGAAGCAACTCACCATTCAGGCACCGGCCGCGACGATTCGCCGCTACCCGCCCCTAAACGGGGCAACTGCCGTCAATACGCCAGCCGCGACGCTGTGCGACGTGGACTGCATCTATCGCGGCGTGACTATCAACGCCACGGCGAACGGCGTCGTGAGATTTGCCCATGTCTTTAAGGTGATGGACACGGTCGGCCAACCGACCAATCCATAGGAGCAATCGACATGGCACTGACGGCAGAGCAGATCCTCGCGGCGGACGATATGGGGCTCAAGAAGGTCACGGTCCCCGAGTGGGGCGGTGACGTTCACGTCCGCGTAATGAGCGTCGGCGAGCGGGACAACTACGAGCGGCTGTGGATGGGCAAGCGTGAGACGGGCGTGGAGAACTTCCGCACCGAGTATCTGGCCCGCGTCCTGTGCGACGAGAAGGGCGACCTGCTCTTTTCGCGTGAGCAGGTGGCCGCGTTGGCGAAGAAGTCGGGGGCGGTGATGGGTCGCCTGTTCGACGAAGCGATGAAGCACAACCGGATGACCGAGGAGGATGTTGAGCAACTGGGAAAATCTTGAACGCGAGCCCGACGCGGCGGTTCATCGTCGCGTTGTCTCGTGAACTCAAGATGACCCAGGGTGAGTTGTGCCGCCGGATGACTTCGGCAGAGTTGTCGGAACACATCGCCTACACGCGGTGGTTCTCGGCTCTGCCGGATTCATGGCGGCAGACGGGATTGTTGGCAGCGGTGGCCCTGGCACCGCACACGGAGAAAGGCAAACGACCGAAGCCCGACGATTTCGTGCCGGTAGACAAGCCGCCGCAGCATGAATCGCAGGACATCGCCGCGTTGATGGAACTACGCAAAGCCTTCGGGCTTGGCGACCTGGAACTGCCCGATGGCTAACGTCCTCTCACTCGCGCTCAAAATCAACGCCGATGCGTCGGGCTTGAAGCTCGACCCGGTGTCGAAGGCGTTGCGCCAGTTGGGCGAAGAGACCGACCGCGTCTCGGGCATCTTCGACAAGTTCACGAGCACGAGCGAGGCGGCGGCTCGCTCCCAGGCGGCTACCGAACAGGCACTGAATGACCTCATCGCCGCTCGCAAGGCGGGGACGGTCACGGCGACTGAGTTTGCCGAGAGTTTTCGCACCGTCGAGGAAGCCGCGAAGAGGCAGGCGGCAGAGTTCCAGCGTGGTGCCGACATCACCGAGCGGTACGCGACCGAGGAAGAGAAGCGGGCCAGGACGCTGGCGGAACTAGAGCAGTTGCTTGCCGCCGGTGCCATCAAGGAAGACGTGTACGCCAGGGCGGTTGCCGATGCCAGCGGCGCGACCGCAGCGGCAGCGGAGGCTGAGAAGCAGCGGGTTGCCGCTCTTGCCGAGGCCGAGAAGCAGCGGCAGGCGGTTCTGGACGAAGGCTTGCGTCTCGCCCAGCGGTATGCGACCGAAGAGGAAAAGCGAACTGCCGGACTGCAACGCATCCAAGAACTTCTCGACCAAGGAGCCATCACCGAAGAGGTGGCGGCCCGTGCCAGGGCTGACGCCAGCGGTGCGAATGAGGCGGCGGCGAAGGCAGAGAAGCAGCGAGCAGATGCTCTTGCCGCAGCGTCACGAATCATCGAGGCGAACCTCGCGCCGCAAGAGCGGTACGATGCCCAGATTCAAGAGCTTCGCGGGCACCTTGACGCTGGCCGGTTGAGCCAGGAGCAATACAACCGGGCAGCCGCCAAGGCACAGCAAGACCTTGACCGCGTCGGGCAGCAGGCGTCGAAGACCGACAAGAACATCGAGTCGCTGACGAAGAACGTGCGGCTCCTTTCAGCCATCGAAATCGGTCGGATCTTGGTCGATGGGTTCCAGGCTCTCGGCAGTATCTTCTCTAGCGTCACGAATCAACTCACGTCGCTGGTCACGAGCGTCAATTCGTCGCTTGACACACTCAACGACTTTTCGGCTCGCACGGGCATCGGCGTCGAAGCCCTGCAAGGCTACTCACTGGCGGCGAAACTGGCTGGCGTGGATACGGAGCAGTTCGGTGCTGCCGTGCAAAAGCTCGCCGTGAACATCGGCAAGGCTACTCCCGGCGGCGAACTGGACAAGAGCCTGCGGCAAATCAACCTGTCGGTGGCGGAACTGCGGGCCCTCTCGCCAGAGCAGCAGTTCTCCACTATTGGCGAAGCTATTTCCAAGCTGCCGACGGCTGCCGACCGGGCGGCTGCGGCGGTTCAGATCTTCGGCAAGCAGGGGGCGGCGTTGGCCCCGTTGTTCCGCGAAGGGGCAGACAGCATCGACGAGTTGCGTGAGCGTGCCGAAAGGCTCGGCATCATCGTCAGCGAGACGCAAATCAACAACGTCGCGGCGATGAATGACGCGTTCGATTTGGTGAACTCTACGATTCAGGGCATCGTCGGGCAGGTCATCGGGAATCTGGCTCCCGCCGTGACTGCCGTGGTCGATGAGTTCCTGACGTTTATCGAGTCGTGGAGCGGGGCCGAAGGCACTGGCGGCACCGGCATCGCCAACGCGATTACGGATGTGCTGTTGGCTGGCTCGGAAGCTCTGGCTGGCGTGTTCGATTATTTCGTCGGCAACTTTGAAGGGTTCGGTGCGACGTTCACCAATGTTGCCACGGTCTTTCAGGCTGTTGGAAATATCTTTGTTGCCGTTGGCGAAACGTTCCGCGTGGTTATCAATCAGTACCAGATACTTTTCGACGGGCTGAAGCTGGCTCTCGGCAAGTTCCTTGAGTTCATCGGCTCGTGGATTTCGTCCGACTTGGAGGAAGTCGGGCGGAAGATGAGCGAAGCCGCCGCAGGGTCAGCGAAGAAAAACGCCAGCGAGCTTCTAAGTGCGGCAAATGGTGCAGCCAAGGCGGTATCCAACGTCATCAGCGGTGACGCCGTCTCTGCGTCTGCGTCTGGCGAGCAGAACGCCACAAACTTCATCAAGGGGCTGCGAGACCGGCTGGCAAAAGAGCGTGCTCCAGAGTTCAAGATTGAGACCGGAATCGAGCAGACCCGCGAGCGGTTCGACTCGTTCTTCAATGGTCTCGTAGACCAGGGCAGTGCCATTGTCGAGCCGATGCGGCAGTTTGAGGCTGCGGTCGCTGCCGCCCAGGAAGACGGCAAACTGACGGCCGACGAAATCGCCCGCATCGAACAACTCCAGGCCAAGGTCAACTCCTTGCTTGATGAAGAGCTTTCCGCACGCGAGAAGGCCGCCGAGGCTGCAGCGAAGCAAGCTGAAGATGTAGACAAGATTGTGGCGGCAAGCCTGGAGCAAATGCGAATCGACAACGAGTTTGGCGGTGACTCACGCCGAGCCAAGGCCGCCGACAATCTGCTGAAACTCCAGTCAGAGCAACTCCGCGTCGAGGAACAACTTGCCGCAGCCCGCGAGGCGGGAGACCAGGCGACGATTGACGCCCTCACGGGGCGGCTTGCCACTCTCGACCAAGTTGCCGCCCGCGAGAAGGACATCGCGGAAGGTGCTTTGGAGGGCGACAAGGAACGCCGCAAGGCTGGCAAGTCGGACCTGGAGCGAATCAACCAAGACATCGCCAAGCAGCAGGAAGCACTTGCCGCCCGCCAGTTCGAACTGGAACTAGAGCGTGCCAACGAACTGGCGAACATCCGCACGGGCTCGGTTCAAATCAACGACCTCCGCAGCGGCGGCATTTCGCAGTTCTTTGAAACGCTGCAGGAAGACCCGGCGATTGCCGAGGCAAAGAAGCAACGGGCCGAGCTGGAGAAGATCCGCAAAGAGATTGCCAAGCTCAACGCCGAGCGTGTTGACATCCTCGCGGGGACGGGCTGACCATGGCTGTGGTGACGTGGCGAGAACTGGCGCGGACCGCATCGCATCTCATCGGCGAATCGCCGAAGTTTGAGCGGCGTTGGGTCACGACGCTCGACAACCCGGATACGAATGCCACCGAAATCATCACCGCTGTCGGGGCGATTCACTATTCGCCGCATCCCGAGTATGCGTTTGCCCGGCTGAACAACGTCGAGGTGAACGAGGCGTATGACGGCAACCGCTACTGGACCGAGGTTGTCGCCCAGTACGAAGTACCGCAGAGCGAATGGAGGGATGCCAACCTCTTGCCGTGGGAGCGGCCTGACGTGTGGAAGTTCCAGACGCAAGGCGTGGCGGTGCCTGCCCTGACGTGGATTGACGACAACACGACGAAGCCGCTGACCAACTCCGCAGGCGACTTCTTTGAAGGCGTCACGGTTGACGAGGCGCAGCAGAAAATCACCATCACGGGGAATCGCCAATCGTTCCCGTCCGCGACGGCTGCGGCGGTGACGAACTGCGTAAATGACGGTTCATACCTTGGCTTCGGCACCGACTGCGTGAAGGTGCAGGGCATCTCTGCCGAGTCGGCGGTCGAGGTTGTGGACGATGTGGAGTATCCGTATTGGAAAATCACCGCCGAGCTACTGTGTCGGCAGACCGGGTGGAATCTGCTCTTGCCTGACGTTGGCTTCAACTACATCGACGGCACTGGGACAAAACGGCGAGCCTTCGTCATATCGCCCGAGCCAGAGCTAGAGGTTGTTGCATCCGCAAATCCGATTGCCTTGAACGGCAGCGGAGGCATGGTATTCGCCAACCCGCCAACCCCGGCGATTCTCACGCGCCGCGTCTACAAGCGGATCACGATGTCCACGTACTTCGGCACGCCGCCGTCGTGAGAGGGGTAAAGCGTGTCCACTGCTCGCGTTGACTTCACTCGCGGTGCCGCCGAGCGTATCGCTCGCGTCGTGCGGCTCGTCGAGCAGGGCGACCGTGGGCAGAGCGGGCCGACGTGGGAGCGGGTGAACGACGTGACGATACCGGCGGGCTTGAAGCTCGCCACGTTCACGGGCGATTGGGCAATCAACACCTACAAGACTGTGACGCTCTACGGCGTCACCAGCACGCCGAACACGGCGAGCGTCTTGAATCTCTGCGTGCCGGCTGTTGGATTCTCGACGGCCGCCACGAGCGAGACGCGATACGTCATTTTTGGCAAAGTGAAATACACGACTGACCCGGTCGTGGTGGAACTCCAAGCCGCGCCGACGAATACCGCGTGCGTGTTGACCCTCGGCGGCGTGGACCTCTCGACGATTGCGGGCTACTCCAGCACCGAGATTCAGTTGCTCGGGCACGGCGCGGCAGAGGAAGGCAGCACTTGCGTCAGCGGTCTTCAGTGGTACAGCATCTCCACCTGCGGTACGGCGACCAGCACGCCATGACACTCATCACCTTCCAAGACGGCAAGGCCGTCCTCCGTGACGGCAAGGTCGGCACAGGGCAAGGGTGCTGCTGCGATAGCGGCTGTCCACGTTGTGTCCGTGGCGGCGTGTGGGACTGTCGATATACGACGCAGGAGTCGTGCGAAAAATGCGACCGCACATACTCGTGCTACGAGAAGGTGCAAACACAGTGCGACGGCGACTGCCCTGAAGGTACAACGCCAGCAGGCGACCAGCCAACGCTTGAGATTCGCGGGCAAACAGACGGATGCTATTGGTGGTCAATGGCGACCGCATCGGTCACTGTTGGGTGCGGCGTTATCCTGTCGGCTACGCTCACGGAGGGCGGCTATGGGTTTGCGAGGATTGGTCGCGTCTCGCCAACTGTGACGGCTGAGGTTGGCAGCGAAGGGACAGGCGCTGAACTCGACGTGACGCTGGAGCAGTACCAGGACGGCTGCGGCTTTGACTATTGGCGAGTCGCCTCGGTGGCAGTGACGGCCGCAGGCAGCGGATACGCGACTTACGAATCGGTTGTGTTCACTGCCGCCAACGGCGACACGGAAGTCGCCGCAGCCTATGGGTATGTCGAGGCAGATGAAGACGGCGCTGTTACCGCAATCATCGTGACCTCGCAGGGCGAATATTACCGCGAGGACTCGTCGGCCCCGGCATACGTCGAGAAGATTTCCATCAAGGTGATCGGCGGCGGCGGCGGAAGTGGTGCCGACATAACAGCCACAGTAGACGCCGACCCCGACAGCCCGACGTTCGGCCAAGTCACTGGCCTGACGGTAGCCAACGGCGGCAGCGGGTACGTCTCGCTATGCGAGAGCACCAGGCCCGTCGATGCGTGCGACGAATGTACGCCGCTCTCGTTACCGGAATCCGCAGAGTGCATAGTCGCGTCGGAGGAGGGGCCGTGTGGTGACTGGCAGACGGGGCATTCGTGTGACGAGGAATGCCCATGCCCTTGCGGGGAGGAGCCTGTTGAAATCCTGAGAGACAGTGGCGCATGCACGCCAGAACAACTTCAGCAGGTCGCCGACTTTCTCGAAATGATTGGCTACATAAACATAAACCGTACTCAAGAGATCCCGGAGCCGTTTCCACAGTACGTTTGGACTGGCACATGCTGCGGGACGGTGAACTACCAGCAGGCA
>Ga0315905_10002077_pt1 | contig 21243 bp, 21 predicted proteins | sample LakEriMetagenome_5_FD_203522 | JGI IMG/M metagenome (GOLD analysis project Ga0315905, IMG submission 203522) | Freshwater fungal communities from buoy surface, Lake Erie, Ohio, United States - Buoy 4 MA121 | ecosystem: Environmental > Aquatic > Freshwater > Lake | place: USA: Lake Erie, Ohio...
CATTTCTTCACGTAACTCAATAACGAGTCCTGGTTCGGGGATGTAGTATCACCCAAGGAAGAAACCAGATAGTAGTTGCATACTAATAGTAAGCAGAAGCATAAAACCAATAATTGAGGTTACACTAGAAAATGGAATGACTAAACGGTTTACGTAAAAACTTAAGTAAGAAAAGATGACACCAGATAGAGAGACTAAATTTCATCCTCAGTTGGTTACGGCATCAATGTTTTGAAAAATGGGATGATACCCTCATTGAACACGGCGAAAATATTTACCTTCAAGCAACTGATAATATTGTATTTATACCCGGACTTTAATCCACATATTACCTTCATTATGAATAAAATTTTAATATTGCCACACTAAAGCATGTCTGTTAAAATCAAAAATTAAACTTACTAAAAGAGCTGAAAAAAATAAAAGTATAATCAGGGAATCGTATAAACCTAAAAAAGTAATACCCGAAACAAAAGGGAATAAAAAAATTAATTCAATATCGTATAGTAAAAAAAAGACACAGATAAGTAAAAATTGAATAGGGAGTCGGATGGTTTTTTGTTTAGTGGGTTTAAATCCACATTCATAAAAATCTCGACGAGCAATTTTTGCAAAACCAAATCGTTTTAACAATTCACGGAAGCTAAAACTATTAATAACATTATAAACAATAAATCCTAAAACGGTAACGGAAACAACTGCAAAAAAAATTTCAAAATCTCCCAAAATAAAATATTAACTAATTATTATATTTTTTAACTTAACTTTATAACAACTCTCACAGGTGAAGAGAGGATTAAAGAAATAAACAAATTACGACCATGAATAAGCTCGTAGATAGTAAAGCACCGATGATAGGGTTAACAAACATTTCATTAGATTGTCATGAAATGTATGAGAAGATAATTTTAATGATACGTTGGATTAATTTAACTGAAAATTGGTTGAACATTAAATTTACACACTCGCAAAAACACGTAATTATCTATAAGTACTAACTTTACCGGTTTTCTTATAGATAACTTGACGGGCAAAACGTACCCCGCGTCCTGTAAATACATTAATATATTTTGAACGTTGTACTTGATGACCAATTGAGAAAATATCACGTTTGGAAGATCCAAATAAAAAAACGGTTGTTTTAGACAGAAATTTAACAGTTACACAATGTGCATAAATATAAACTCTATGGGAATGACCAAACTGATGAGTGATGGTATTTCGGTAATTTTTATAAATATAATAACCTTTACCTTTAAATTTAAGTTTAGTAAAAAATTTTTTAGAAAAACTTGCGAAGATGTTAGTAATTTGTGTAAAGTAGGTTCGATAATAGTTTGAAATCACCCAATTATTTAACGCGATACAACTAGCTGAGTGGTCGAAATATCAATTCAAATAGACTTTATAAACAATAACCTTGAAATAGTATATATCGGAAAATAAATAAATAATCTTATTAGATTTCTCATCATTTTTAGATTTAAGCATGACGAAATTTCACCCGGAGGGGATATACAAAGCCATATTGGTTCGAGCTAAAGTACCGTGACGTGGTACGGGAAAAGCTAATGTTCTTATAAATAAATTACAACGTTGACTACGTCGTTTGTAGACTTGTCTAAAATTGGCTAGTGTATTTTTTCCATACCACAACATAAAATCCATATAAGTTTATTACACGAATCTTGGAGAGGAATTAAGAAGTGGATCTCAAAGAACGTAGAAGTGTATTTTTGAAATTTTGAAAGACAAAGAAATGAGTAAATTTACGTAACTTACAAACAAAACTTAAATGAGGTGTCAGTAAAAATGTTTCTAAAGTTTTAATTAAACGTTCGGGGAAAGTTTTCAATTTCTGGAATCTTAAATCTTTTAACAATCAACGGGTCGTCATATACAGACGTTTGTAAACAGGTACGTATTTCCAAATCATTGTGTACTTACCGGATTTACCTCGTGAGTTTTTACGAATACTTTTATCAACACGACGAATATAAAAACCGAATAAAGGTGTGTACTTCGATAGTTTATCAAACAAAATTGTTTTAATGTACGAAACAGACTCCTCTTCTACGTCATCACCACTCGTTAAGTAATGAGTCTCTAATAATAAATCATTCGTGATAATTACATCTGATGGCGTAGTGGTATTGTCCATACCTACATTTTTTAACGAACTTAATAAGGCGTGTCAAGTGACAAAAGCATTCGAATTTGATAAACGAATAATTTGATGAAAACATTGAGTAAAACTAAGAGTAACGTGCTTTACAGTTTGACCCCGTTTTCCCGCACGCATTAACATATTAGTAAATTTTAATAAGGGGAGTTCAAAAGTTTTGCTATATAAAGATTTACTTTTTTTAAAACATACAGGCATATCAACCATATTAGACGCGAAAAATGAAGTAATAGTTGATCTTCGAAGGAAATTAAAAGAATTGCTAATGTCATCAGTTTGCAGGTCGAGGTCTGTCGCATCGGCGTTAACACTGGCATCCAAGGAGGTGTTATCTAAGAATGTGTTTTTAAAAACGTCGACGGTTGAACTAGTACTTAAGTAAATATTTGTCGCAGAGGTGGCGGGTATATCAGAACTTGCTATATTAAGAGATCGTCGAGAGTAATGAACGTTTACGATAATAAATACATAAATTTTTATTTATATATTTTACAAAAAAGAACGGATAAAATGTATAACTCTAAAATTTATAGTAGGATTTAGTAACAACGTAATTAAAGAACTCCACTGACAATAAGGTTTTGAGTTTTCTAATAGCGTTAGTTGTTTCCGGAAGTTGTAAATGGAAAGTATCATATGTGGAGCGATCAAAAAACCCGCTATGACGTTTTTTATTCTTAAAAGGACGGAATCAGTAAAGATTGATAATAAGTCAATTATCGTATCGAAGGAGTCATAATCGCATAGGAAATACACAATCAATACTTTTTCGAATAGCATATGTTTCAACTTTCCCTCGGCCGGTATCTTTTGTCGTAAATCACCGAAAATATGAGGGGAAATCTAATTTTTTAAAATGCTTAGCGTATCAGTATAGATTTGCAAAAACATTATGTGGTACACTAATACCGTAGATTAAGTAAATATTAATAAGTTTAATGAAGATTTTATCTTGCTTTACTTGCGATGCGTAGTTATTATCGGAATATCAAAAATTATATCAAAATGTATTCATTCCTCAACGATTTATACATGGATTACTCATATTTCCCATAACAGTTGTGTGCTATCCTTAAAGGAACCAACTTTAATTAGAAACCGATAATAATAGCGGCTACAATGAAAAGCATAAAAGCGAAAGATTCAATAAAAGCGAATCCTAAAGTAGTGTAATTGAATAATACATCTTCTTGGTCAGGAGAGTATGATACACCTTTAATTAAAGCGGCGAAAACGATACCAGTAGCGACGGCGCAACCGAGGAGGGGGAGGAAAGTAATACTAAGGGCGAGTACTTTAGCGGCTTTAACGAATAACAATCTAGTAAATTTCTCTACATAAGTTTACACGTAAATTAAAAAATGAATAATCCTAAAATAAATTCAGGGTATGCACAAAGGATACTATAGAAATTAGAAATTCAGCTGCATTCATTAAGTACCCAAACAAACTCAATAGGGAGTCGTCAATAACTAAACATAAAACTTAACATAACGTAAAGAAAAATCAGTGAGAAGTAATAAAAGAATTGTTTCAAAGAAGAGACACAGTATGTTGTAAAGGTAAAGGTTACTTCTTGGGTAGCGTAAACTTTACGAGTTAAAGTGACTCAGTAAATGTAAAGTGAAAATAACGAAAGGAAAAATAACAAGTTCATAAAAAAAAAAGCACTAGCAAAGGGACCATCATTCTTAAATCAAAAAACTGTTTTTGAGTTATGGTAATGGAAATGATCTCGTTTGGAAGCACCCCAGGATCATTTATTTGGTTCGTGACTTAACTGTACATAATCGACTAATCGAGTTTTGTGATATCAATTAGCGTCGGTAAAATAACCATAAAAGGTCATAAAAAACTGTGTGTATAGGAGGTATGAAAGGAAAAGATTAATTACTACAATTAGAACGAAACTTTTTTTTCAATTCACTCAGCGAATTGTCATTTGCATATAATAAGCCAAGTAAAGAATTATTGAATAGAGACAGACGAATTTGAAAAAGAAGATACGAGAAAATCAATTTCATCAAGATACAACAAAAGAAACAGAATAAGTAACTTCGTAATAATGGGGTACCATAACTCATAGAGATGCTAATCCTAAAGAAATGATGTATCAACCTTCTACTAGTCAGAAAGTTTTATATCACGAAAACCAGACACGTTTATCTCGACCAGTATAACTACCGTAACGACTGCTAATTAAATTCTCAGCAATTCACGCAAATAAAAAAATGAACATAATTCACGATTGTACTAAACTTCATTCAACAGGCTCTCATAAAGGTTCATCGTCAGTAATTAAAGCATCGAAGAAGAAAATAATAATGAGACCTCGAATATAAATAAAACCATCACCAAAAGTGCTCTTGAAATTGTTTAAAAAATCAATAAATAAGGGTTTGGTGGTCGTTTGGTAAACTACTGAAAATAACGAAGTGAATTTAAGTGTGTTTGTAAAGTGGGTTAATAAGAAAAAAACCGTATGTGTATCAGTAAAGTGGGGGTAGAACTTATTAGTTAGAATTAAAGGTTTTGATCTAAATCAAGCTAATTCGAATTTTTGGAATTTGATTGGATTATCTAGGGTTAGTGTATTTGGAATAGCAAAAAGTCATTTTTTTAAATTACATTGAAATATATACTTAGACGATATAAGTTTCTCAAAAAACATCTTTAACATTGTCAAAAATACACAAAAATATATAAATAATAAATAGACCGTCATCTTGTTATATATCTACCTATTGTTTATTCGTAGTTTCACTAATAATCTACGGTCTTCCTGAAATATACTATTTAAATAAATATTTTACTTAAAAACCAATTGATAAACGGGTCTTTAGGGGGTGTTTTTATAAAAAACTAAAAAAGCAGCAGGCCACGAGAGCCAAAACATAGCAAATTAAATTCAATCGTTTACGAACAACGAAAAGAATTGAATTAGGCATAGAATAGAAGTTAAGTTGTTTAAACTGTTTTTTAAACCGAAGATCTTTCTTACTATAGTTCATAGAATTCTATGGGATTTACACTTACAAATTAAAAACATAACTCTCTCTCCGGAGGTGGTTACGAGTAGGTGATAAAAAAGCTGCTAGTTATTCTTAATTTACAATACATACTAAAAACCCACCGACTTTTGCTTTGATAGCCTCTTGGTGAGTCATTAATCCTCTTGAAGTGTCAAGGATAATATGCGAATTGAAAACGTTATGTTGTAAAATTAAAAGGGATTTGTAACGAATACAAATAGGGTTTAGTCCTCTAGAGTAACACTTTAAAGTTAATGCGCTTGGGTGACGTCCTATTCAAGCTGTATAAATTCGATATTTTTTAGGGGTAATTTGCATAAACCTTCGAATAACACGAAGTTTATATAAAATATTAACAAACCGTAAGACTTTAGTGTTAACACAAACATCAAAAGAAAAATTATGTCTGGCAATGTTTAATTTTAAATGATTAACAAAGTATGTATAATTCATCTGTACCATAGAGTTGGAAACATAGGACTCGAACCTATAGTAACTAGACCCAAAATCTAGGGCTTTACCGAATTAAGCTAGTTTCCAAAAAAATTATAGTATTACATTACTTGTTGGAGTGGCGTAATTCGTAAATAACTCGTTTATTTGAATATAAAAATCAGTAGGCGTCAGCGTAATTAGCTACAGTTCAAACACAAAATATATCCCCAATAAAGGTGCTTACTCATCTCGAAGTAAATATAAATAAAAAAGAGGTAAATGGTGTTACAGTATAGTTTCAAACTACGCGTAGAAAATTGGAGTAAAGTCGACCAATTACTAAAAATAAATTCATAAAAATTATCATATTAAAAACATCATAACAGAGCTTAAAAAGATAGTTAAAATATAACCTAAAAACTTTACTCAACCCATTTTAGTTAAAAAATCGTATCGATACCGGGGTACGCAACCACGAATTACAATTAAAAAAGCTAAACACAAAGTTAATTTAGAAATAAAAATAGTGACAAAGTCGGTAGCGAAAGTATAAATCCCTAGACCGTTAAAATAGGGGTTGTAAGTACTATATTTAAAAAAGTCAATTAAACTTATGGCTAAATCTGCAACGAAATGCGTAATAACTTGGAGAGTTGTCAAACTTACACAAAATAATTGTTACTTTCGGATAAGAACTTTAATGTAAGTAGCGAAATTGGAAATTACGCTATTTAAGGAACGGAAAAGTTTAGTAAAAAGGCTTAATGATCGAGCCTTGTTAGTTAAACTGTTAGATAAGGAGTAAAAGGGGCGATAAGATTCTCATTTAAGTGATTTTAACGTAAGACCAAAAGGTAATACGTAAACACTTAAAATTGTATTACGGTAATATACAAACATACCAACAAAAATGAAAGTAATAAGAAACATACCATAAACATCTACAACCTCTGAAACAGTAAAGTAAGCATTCATAACATAACCATCACGGCTAGCATGATACAAAATAGGAGAAGTTGCAGCACCTCAGATTTTAGAAAAGAATAAAGAGATTCAGGAGTACACGCAGCGCTAATATATTAAAAAATTTTAGTGCTGACAAAATAAAAGTATTATAATAACTCTATCAACTATTTCTACGAACACCAGGTAGTGTTCCATTATAGGATTGGAAACGAAAGGGGAAACGAGACATCTGAACTTTTTTTAAAATGTTGTATTGGCGACCTGTTTGTACACACCGATTAACTTGTTTAGTGACAGAAGCGATTCGTGGTAAAGAGGATCGGTGTAGCGACGCTAAGTAGCGGTACGATAAGGGTAGTTGTTTATTTTTCATAATACTCTTACAAAGTTTATGTTTCACTTCAAACTTTACATAAAATTTACGACGATGATTATCTAGCATATTCCATTGTTGTTCACGAATAATACATCTACACATTCTTTGCTATAGTAAAATCTAACTTTTAACGGTCAACATCACCAAAAACAATATCAATCGAACCTAAAACAGTTACTAAATCTGCGAAATAATGACCTTGTGACATTCTTGACATGATTTGCATATGGTGGTATGCTGGAGTACGAATTTTACAACGATAAGGGTTAGAGGTTCCATCTGAAATTAATGATACCCCAAATTCACCTTTAGGGGCTTCGACAGCTTTATAGGTAAATCCTCGAGGTACCTTAACCCCTTCTCCGTAGTGACGGAAGTGGTTAATTAGGGTTTCCATAGAAGTATATTTAACGTTATAATTTAGCTTATTATACTTCTCAGTATATAAACTATCGAAAAAATTAAAGAAATTAGTTTTTGAATGTGTATCAGAAAGACTTTGACTATCTTTGTATGAAATATTTGTCAAATTCGTTAAAATTTGGAAGACGATATTAACACTTTCGTACATTTCTCGAAGACGAATTAAAAATCTGTCGTAACTATCACCTCGTTTACCTAAATACCCTTGGATAGAAAGGAATCAATAGTGGGCGTAGGTTTCAGATTTAAGAAAACGCATATCTTTTTTAACCCCAACGCTTCGAATTACAGGACCTGTAACTCCATATGAGATGGCGTCATTTAAATTAATACTACCGACACCAACTAAGCGAGATTTTCAAATTCGATTAGTCGTAAGTACGGTAAAAATCTCAGTTAATGATTTAAAACAATCTTTAGCGAATAAAGCAACGTCCAAAAAAAATTGATAATTTAAACCTGTTCAATCAATATCATTAGGTCGATAAAAAGCGGCATGCATTCGAGCCCCAGATACTCGTTCATAAAACTCCATAAGTCGTTCTCGCTCTTCGAAAGCCCAAAAGACTGGAGCCATATTCCCGACATCCAACGAGTGGGTAGATAAGGCTAACATGTGATTTAAAATACGAGTTAACTCGTCAAATAAAACTCGGATTTGAACATACAAAGCGGTATGGGAGATGGTTTTAGTTAAAGACTCGATAGCAATACAAAAAGCATGCTCTTGCGTCATCATTGAGACATAGTCTAGACGGTCGAAATATGGTAGGGATTTTAAATAAGTTCGACTTTCAATGAGTTTTTCGGTCCCACGATGTAAAAAACCGACGTGAGAATCAGCTCGTTCAACTAGCTCACCGTTTAATTGTACAACAAGACGTAAAACTCCATGAGCTGCAGGATGTTGTGGACCAAAATTTAAAATAAAGCTTTTTACACGTCGTTCAGACATTGAATTTTGTAAAAATGTGGGTTGTCAAAAATTAAAAATGTTTGATTTCAAAAATATACTAAACTTTTACAATACTACTAGTAGGTATATTCATTCGGTAATGTCTAATTTATGTACTTTCAATTGTACATATTTAAAATAGTTGAACGTGATTCAAGGATAGTTAGTGGATTAAATTCAGTGAGTAAAAATGGTTCGTATAAAATAAACGAAGAGAGTGTAAAATAATCCACTTCAAGGTACTTAGGTACATCAAAGTTCTTAACCCCTGCTAAAAAAACCCAGTCAGGAATATGGTCAGATTTTTGTTTACTTAAATCGGAACGACTCTGGTTTTGTTTGGATTGTGAGAATTTGGTAATACGTAACTTATTTCGAACTCCTCAATTAATTAATCAGCGATAGACAATATAGAACTTTAAACTTACTACAGCTTGAATGAAATCACCACCAACTAAAAAGGTGTTAGGATTAGTACTAGCAGAACCGTTAAGATAAATTAATCCGTTTTGAATCATGAGTAAACTAGATCTTAAGTCGGTCGCTAATTTTGAATGCAAAACTAACCGAAAGAGTTGTAATTCGTGGAAATGTAGTTCACTTTCACGTCTAATTCGAGCTAACCGGGCTAAACAAACTGTTAATCGGTGTTGATACCGTAGACGTAAATTTAAGGAGAAGTTAATAGCTTCACGTGATTTTCGTCAAATGCGTGAATACCCAGGTTTAAAACGAATTCGTTTAATTCTCACTTCAAATTCTGAGGGTGATACAGAATCGTATGAGTAATGGCGGGGGATAGGATTTAGTAGAAAATTTTTATAATGGGCACCTGCGATCGTGTAGCCTGTTCCACTAGCGTTTTCGTTCAGTAAACTGTTAGTAGTACGGTTATACTTGAGAAAATTTAGAGAGTGGGTTTGAAAAAAACCTTTAGGTGATAAAAAAGATGATATTAATTTAAGTTTACCAGGTTTACGTAAATAGAAGCGTTTGATATCATTTTTATAGAAAAATGAAAAACGATATTTATTCATACGAGTACGAGCATGACTATTAATACTATCGTTAAAGGAATTAATAAACATAAATCCAACACTTGAAAGTATAAAAGGGGTGTTGTAGCGACTTATTAAAAAATAACCTTTAGGTGCTTTATAATTTAAACCTGGGTAATTTAACAGTGGTCGGTAATGAAATTCTCCACTAAACAATGGTTTAGTAAAGCCCATGAAGTTAATGAATTTGCTCAATACACCTCTTAACATTACACGACGTTTGCGATACCCAACTGATTTCGTTGAGCTAAAGAGCTTTCGGGTATTTCTATACTTACTTATAGACTTCTTTATAGACTTCTTTATAGACTTATACGACCCGGTACTATAACGCTTAAGTGCACTTAAGTGTGAAGACTTTATATTAACTAATTTACGTATATATGGATGCAGATTTAAGATAGATGAGCTTCAAATAAATTTATATTTGAGGTTTCTAATACATCGTAATATTGTTTGTCGCAATGGTCACGAAGGTATAGTTGGGTCGTCAGAAGTTGTATCTATGTATTTGATTTGACTCTTTAAACCTTGCTTTATTTCAGTTACAACCTCACGGTGAGTTCTATACAACAACTTTCGTTGTTTCCGAGTCATGTAGAAAGTAGGGTAAGGTTTACGAATTACTTCTGCTGAACGAACTGGACGAGTAACAGTACGAATAGCTGCATGAGCCGCTGTACGAGCAGCTGCACGAATATTTGCTCGAGTCTGGAAAGGTTTGAGACCTAGTCGAAAATGTAGTTTCTTATTTGCATACAAACGTAAGGCAATATTATTGTGTTTCAAATGACGTTTACTGGGTTTCGTCATTTCTCGATAAAATTTAAAAAATAGAGGTGTTTTGTAGTTTCGAAAAACACGTTTGAGTTTAAAAAGTGTTCTTTTTTTTTTCGCTATCGATAGAAACCTTTTCACACCTCAGGTAAAAAGAAATCGATATGGGGACGCACTAAATACATCACTCGTTAGTAATTTAGTAACTGCCGATTTTTTAAATAACTTTAAGGGTAATTTGTGGTGACCTGTTATATTGCGAAACTTATTTCGACGGGAATCTTTATTAAAGCCTTTATTAAAGCCTTTATTAAAGCCTTTATTGAAGTCTTTACCGGAACGTTTTTTAGGGAGGGATCTAAATAGAACGGGTTTGGACTTCAAACCTTTAGGGGCTTTAGGGGCTTTAGAGGCTGAGACATATACCCTGTTTGGGTTAGGAAAAATACCCCCAGTCATTTTTGCTAAATATGGTAAAATAAAATTACGGGCACGACTATGAATCGTTCGGAATTTACGAACAAATTTATAACTTCTGGATTTTAAATATAAAGCATAATTTTGGATATTGAATTTTCGTAAATTACGGCGGTAGAAGTTAGAAGAACGTTTCAATAGAAGCGATTTTACGGGTTTATTTGTTTTAAAATTGGGTTTAGCATTGGTATTTAAAAACGCGTATTGTCGTGGGAGTAAATACATTTTTTTTTTCAATTTCGATAATGGTGCTTTACGGTTGATAGGTACTTGGGGGCAAGTAATATTGGATATAGCTTTAGTTTTCGAAATAACACAAACTCGCTTATCTAATTTAGTTAAAAAACTTAAAAATCATGAGCGTTTCAAAAAACGAAAATTTAATTTCGATTTCCTAACCTTTAACGCACATTTAGTATCATTATAAATATAACTAATGAAGTGGTATGGTCTTACACGAATTAAAGGTGTATTAATCTTAAATCGATTTTTCATAAAAAGAGGTTGATATAGATTAAAAGCTGAATTCACTACATAACTAATTTTCATTGGTTCAGGGTGTTGAGTCTCGTTCTGTAATGAAAGGGTTTTTCGGAAAAAACGGCTAATAGAATTGAATTTACGAATAACTTTTGCGTAGTTAGGTTTGTATCGACGAACTACACCAGTTACGAGTTTTTTACGATTAATAAAAAAGGATGCGAATCAATTTTTATTTAACGAGAATTGTTTTTGAACTATACTTTTAATATAGATGTAGTCATAATAGTACGATAAGTAATTCCCCCATCGACATAAGAGGAATTGGTGGTAATTGCGACGCAGATAATCTAGCATACTGGGTTGATTTTCTAAAGTGGAGTTTACAGATTCCATTAGAAAATATCCTTGATTTAGACTCTGGGGAGCGTCGTAGTCATAAAGTGTATTAATTAATATAGGTTTACTTGTATCAAATGCATCACTGCGCAAATTAGTCATAAAAATTCATATTAAAATCACATGTTCGTTGGTTTTACAACTTTCTTAACCGAAGAACTTTTCGTGGATTTACTCAATTTTCGTTTTTTAACTTTATAATTAATTTTCTCCTCTTTTTTATCCTTGTTTAAAACTCGTTGTACGGTTGTAATAAAGGTACGGATGGTTTTATTGTAGTGATAAGAGGTTCAAGAATTCGATCACGTTCGTTGACCTCTTGAAGGGTGACCTAAAGCTTGAGCTTTACCTCGACGACATTTAATAAGATACAAACGAATTAAATTATAGTACTGGATTTCAGAAACTTGATGATTTACACTCGTAATTTGGGATAATAAAATATTAATTAACTTGCGCGTATCTCGATCAACAACATCGAACGAAGTTAAAGGGTTGTGATAAAGTAAATGTAATTCAAATCGTTTTAGAAGATGGTTCTTTGTTGTAACCCCTAAACCTCCGACTTCAGTACAAAAAGACTGTAAGTTTGATTGGAACGAAACGATACGACCTCCGTACAAAAAACCTTTAGATCAATAAATCTGTAATACTTGTTCAAATTTCAATTATTTACCGGCTTTCTCTTTTTTTTTAGCTTTTTTTCGTAATTGTTTAGCTTTATATAGGGCTAGTTTACGATTTCATGTAAACTCTCCAAATTTAAAACCTACTAACCACGAATATACGTTACGAATATTAAAACGGCGGCCATCGTAAATCTTAACTTGATAACCATTGAAAATTGGGGGGATAGTGGAACTTCTATCGTAAATGAACTTAGTTTGGTCTTTATAAACTTCATTGTCGGTTACTAAAAAAATTTTTCTTCAAGTACTAGAAGAAATGTATGAAATTTTATATGTCTTATTATTAAAAGTAGAGTTTTTATTCATTGGTAAAAATACACATTACTTAAATTTAGTCGTCTTACCCCAAGGAGTTCGAGGGTATTTGATGGATTTCGCTCGACCACCATGGGGGTGATCAACAGGATTTCGTGCTACCCCACGAACATGTGGTTTTAACCCAAAATTACGTCAATACCCGGACTTTGTATTAGTTACTAATCGTTTATTTTTTAAGGCTACAGCACCAAGCGACGCTAATGCGTACACAGAAAACGTTTTTCTAACTCCAGAGGGTAATTGTAATAACGCCGTATGGAGTTGCATGTCAAACTTAATCAATTTAGCTGATGTACCCGCACTACGTACATATTGAATTCCTAAATGGGGGTACAGTTCTAGTAGAGAGACTTTTGATAAACGTTTTACGTATATCAAAACAAACAATATAGGATCTTTCATATATTGTTGTAAAAAACTGGACTTTGAAGGGAAATATGTAAAATCAAATAATTTAAATTTATCGGTCGATTGTAAATACGTAATACCACCGGAAGCTAAAAAAGATAAAGCAACCAACTTATTTTGGAAGGGGATTAAACGAAAGGTTCCTACGACTGAAAGAAAACGAGTTCTAAGAGAGTAATTAATTTTAGGGAATAATAACCTCTGTTTAATACTAGATTTAGTTCAAACAACAATTCGTCCTGATTTCCCTCGCCCGGCTTTAGACACTTTACGTCACGTTAATTGCTTGAAGGGTGTTTTATCTAACCATAAAGAAGTTAATTTGTTAATGTTTCGAGAAGCATTAGATACTATACGCATTTTTTTTAAAAACAGAATTAATTACCAGGAATGTTACAAGTTTATAATACTTGAAATAACGTCGTTAGCATTAAAATTTTATATAACTCAAGAATTTTACAGAAAACTATATTAAAGAAAGAGTCAATTATTGATTGCAATCAAAAAACCTGTTTAATGTCTAATTCTGTCGTATAAAAAGAGTTTTGGTATGCTAAAAACATAGGTTGAGAAGTTAAAGTTGAGGCTTGAGTAATAGTGTCTCAGTTATCGTTGGATGTAACAAACATTCATGAGACATTGGGGAATGTTTTGAATCGAGCATAAAAAGTAGGATTTAAGCGCGAAAAGTATTGAACAGTTCGATGAACTAAATGGGACGTTAAAAACTTTTCTGATCCTGGAAATTCCGTAATACTAGTGGCTTGGTAAACTAGTAAATTGTGGACTAAGTAGGAATTTTTAAAAACGTGGTAGTTGATAATAAATCTATTATATTGGCGAAAAAAAGAATAATCTTTAGCTCAATCAGTGAAGATATTTTGGTAAATTAGTCAACTATGTAAATGTTTACGACGAGATCAGGATCGACGGGATAATCGTGAAATATACGAAATTTTTTTACGATAATAAGTTGTAGCTCTAAAAGTTTCTTCGTGATGAACAAAGTTTAAAATTTTAAAGTTACTCGTTAAAAAAAAATCATTTACTTGGTTTAGATATGATCACCGCCGTACCATTCGTTTGAAGTATTTAACTCTGATAAGACAAACCCAATTTTTCCCTGCAACTGAATAAGACCGAATAATAGTGCTTCAGCGGTAGGAGGACAACCAGGAACATAAATATCTACTGGAATAACTCTATCACATCCGCGAACTACAGCATAAGAGTAGTGGTAATAACCACCACCGTTTGCGCAACTACCCATAGATAAAATTCAACGGGGGTCACACATTTGTTCATAAAGGCGTCGTAATGTAGGTGCCATTTTGTTCGTTAATGTACCTGCAACGATGATTAAATCTGAATGTCGTGGGGAGGCTCGAAAAATAATTCCAAATCGATCCATATCATATCGACTCATAGCTGCATGCATCATTTCGACAGCACAACAGGCTAGTCCGAAAGTTAAAGGTCATAAAGAACCGGCTCTAGCTCAAGCAATAACTGAAATTAATTTAGTTGAAAGTCATTCAAGTTTCATAAATCTTTACTAACGAAATTACGATTATATAAATGAAGTGTTTATTTATTCCGTAAAGAACGGCGAACAAATTTAGTAAAACCCTCGGGGCGGGCAATACCATAAATGGATCGGCGTTTACGTTTACCGATAACACCAATAAAATCAAAAACACCTCGTACGAGGGTATATCCCACTCCAGGTAAATCATTCGCACGCCCACCTTGAACTAAAACTCGGTTATACTTGGAACACAAATAACCTACTCCAGGTAAACGAGCCGTAACACGAAGTCCGTTAGTTAGTGTGACTTTTGCAACATGACGAACAGCAGAGTTAGGTTTTTTGGGGGACATTGTTGTAACTTTGTTAACAATACCTTTAACTTGGGGGCACTGAACCAATGCGGGGGTTCGTGAAAAGCTTGTTAGGGGGTGTTCTTTCTTTCTACGTCAAGATCAATGAAGGGAAGCCAAAAATACACAAAATAATTAAAAAATGAAAGCTTGTCATGTGATACCAAGTCAAAACATTAAAATAATTAGTCCACCAAAGACTGTTAACTCTTTAGAAGATAAATCCACAGGGATTGTCTTAAGAAGATGGGTTGATGAACCAAAAAGAACGTTCATTCAGCTACGAAAAAAAAAAGTAGGAGCAATTAAATACAGTAAAACAGTAAAGAAGAGGCAAAGAAGGGGGAAAAGGTCAAAAAAAAAACTGAAAAAAAGGATTTCAGCGACAAACATGATTGACCCGGGGAATCCTAAAAAAATTAAACAATTTACTAATGCAACTAAAAATAACTTAGGGCAGAGAAAATTAATACCATTAATTTCGGTGATAAGACGGGTTTTAAAACGACGTCCAATAGCATCTACAAGTAAGAATGAGTTGGTTGAGAGTAGAGCATGGCTGATTAACATACAAAAACTAGCTAACATTAAAGCAGATTGTCCACTAATTACACAAATAGTAAGTCAATGCATTTCTACGACCGTTGAATATGCGACGAGTTTTTTTAAATCAATTTGATAAAATAATTTAAAAACGGCGTCAACGATTCCGATAGTTAAGAAAGGGTAAACAAAGTAAAAGGTTGGTTCAAGGTTAATAGTAATTAAGCATTTAAGGAGACCGAAAAAGGCAAATTTAACTAAAACACCACTTAAGAAAATGGAAAAATTCGTAGAAGCTTCTACGTGAGCTTTTGGTAATCATCCATAAAAAGGTCAAATAGGTAACTTAACTCCGAACCCAATAAGTCAACACAAAAAAAGGAAGTTCAATTCGAATGTTGTAAAATAAAACTGACTAATAACACTAAAGGATGATGTACCGCAAATAAAAAACAGGTAAAGGAAGCTGAAAATTAAGAACATAGCTCCGAATTGAGTTCAAAAAAACATTAAATATGCAGCCTCGACACAACGGCGTGTTTTGGCGAAATTATATAATATGAAAAACGAGGGGACCAGGAGTAATTCATACGCAAAGAAAAATAGAATAATAGAATCAGTAAAAAATAGCAAGTAACCAGCCATTAGAATTGTAGTACAATAGAACATGAAACTTACAAGTTCGTTGGTGTTATAAGCCAAACAAAATAAAATTGAAAGGGAAGTAATTAGAATAAAAATATAAATAAAGGGGAAGTAATAAACCGCAATTAAATTCAAGTTCAAAGCGTTACTGCTAATTAAATAATCGTAACAGTAATAATCAAAGACGAAAATACCCATCGTATCGGTCGTATAAACAACGTTAAAGGTCGAAAAGAAGTCCATAATATAATATAAAACAGAGAGTGAGACGAATGAAAAGAAGATAAAAAACCCCAGTACGTATTTAATTAAAACAAGGATTAAATCGATTTTGTAGAAAAGATTCATATAAAAAAGGCGTAAAATAAATAAAATGGAGATGAAAATAAGAAACAAGAAGATAAAATAGTAAATAAAACCATACCACAACAAGAAAAATAACAGACATAAAACGTCAAGCAACTTTAAAAAACTTAATTAAAAAAGGGTCTGATTAATACATTGGTCGATCGAACACCACTTAGTTGAATATACTTTGACGTATTAAAGTGGATTATTGTAGGGGTTGGTAATTTAGTTGCAACTTTTTTAAAGAAATGGATCGCACGGCCAGGGCGTAAATTTTTGAATTCAAAGACAAATACACCTCCACGCATTTGGATTTGTCATGCGTTTAGTTTACCTGAACCTTTCCCCATTCGCATTCCTTTAGGTTTTTTAGTCAAAGGCATATGAGGGAATGTATTAAATCAAACTAAACGTTTAGTAATATCAGGTTTACGAACAGCTTTTTTTAAAAAAACCTTTAAACGAAAGATTTGTTTAGAGGACATTCTAAGAGGTTGTATAGTTCGTAATCCACAATCACCATACGTTAGGCTTTTAAAAGTTCATGTATAGACGGTTCGATTTTTTTGCTTCGTTTTATATTTAAATTTACGAGGTTGAAGAAGGATAAAACTACACAATAATTATCACCTTAAAAGAGTAATCACGACATTAAAAGGATGATGTCTTCGGTAAACATGAACCCAAAGATTAAAAAAAATAAGATTGAAAAGGTAAGGTAATAATAAAGGGGGCTATTTCGTAAATTAAGTTCGATAATGGGTTGAAAATCCGACCCAGCACGAGAATTTAAAAAACGGATATTTTGAATATAAAAATATAGTCCAATAAAGAGTATTAAAAAGAAGAATGGGAATAGTACAAAAAAATGCGAGTTCGTCAGCAAAGTAAATAAGAAGACTTTTGCAAAAAAACCACAAAATGGGGGGACTCCGGCCATTGAAAAGAGAGATATGATTAATGTGGCACTATATAATTGATTCGCTCCTATACTACTGAATGAGTGGGTTGTTTTTAATTCAGAATTAGTAAATTGAAATAGGGTCGAAAAAATAACAAATAACGAAATATTATAGATTAACATATAACTTCACAACAAAACAAGGGTGTTGCTGAATTCAGGGGTAAGAAACAAAGATTCACAAAATGTACATGTTAGAACGTGAGTATTGAGTTAACAGGTCTTAATGAAATAATCGACCATAAGAGCTCGTTCGCGTCGAAGATTTCGTCGTAATGTGAAATTTGACTTAATAGTTTGGGATTTACGAATCGACGAAAAGTGACAGGTTGGTACGGAAAGTTTGTATGTTCGAGCTCATTTAGATTTTTTATTAGTATTTTTACGACTTTTTAAAACAGCCAAAGATACACAAAAGCGAAGATTCTTATAGAATGAAAATATAATCCGTACAACTATAACTACTCATAGCTAGAAAAACGAATAAAGTATTAAGAATACTACTCATAGCTAAAAAAGCTTTCAAGTAGTAAGACTCACAAATAATGAAAACCAAGAATAGTAAACCCGAGGTTAACATGATTAAGTTAACGAAAATATTAAAATAAAACAATTCGTTTAAGTACACGACAAAAAAGTAAATAAAGAAGTAAAAAATAAAAAAGTAGTAAAAAAAGATATAAAAGAAAAGAGCATGGAGGGGGATACCTTTAAAGAATACAGGTTTTCAAAAATAAAAAGGTACTAGACCACATTTAATAAAAATACAAAATAAAAAGTTAAATCACACTAGGGAAATGTAAAAAATCGACTTAAGATCACTAACTGCGATTACGTAAGAGAAGATTGATTCTAACGTGAATCAATCGAAAGTAAGGAATTTCAAATAAAATAAGGTTAGAAAGATAAATAAATTTAAGGAAGATACTAACGAGATTCAGAAAAAAAACATTAAAGTTTGTAAAAAGGCGAAAGGGGTGGACTGATTAAAATATGAGTGATTCGTAAGACTTAAATTATTATAAAAATATGTTGAAGAAAATACCGACGTAATTAACAATAAAGTAATTAGTGTCGATAATATTTCAATAAAAAAAATTACAGTAAATAAGTTATTAGAGTAAAATAAAAAAGTGGTTCATAAAAAAAAGGAATAAGTTACAATTGTATAATCATAAACCTCTTGCGAAGAGTAATAAAAGGACGAGGAATAGGAAAGTCAAACGAGTGTGAAAAAAATAATTATAAAATATGTGATTTTTTGTTGAAACGCACTAAATAGTATGTGACCAAATCATGCAGTCAATACAGGACTTGTTCAAGAAAAATTTACTAAGGTAGTGAGGAGTAATGGTGTTAAAACAACTCACACGACGTCAGCCCCAGAAATGTAATTGAAAAGAGTGTTATTAGTAAACTCTTTCACACTAGAAACTAAATACAAAACTAGTGAAAAAACAAATGTTAAGTAAATAAACAAAAACATATAGGTTAGACTTCAAGTTGATGCTTGAGTAAGGAAGAAGGTAGAATTTAACATAAATACTTATCACTTTTTTGATCAATACATCATTACCCCAAAAGATCAGGTAGTAATTAAGATATATAAGAACACCGAATGGACTGATCACAAAACACCACTTAAATTTACATTAATGTTAAACAAGGGGAATGCTACCGACATGGTGTTAATACTAACAAAGTTGAAAAAAAAACCCATTACTATTAATACGATATAAATTTCTCAACAAAAGAAATAACTTTTAAAATACCGCATTAACATAACCACACAATCTTTACAAATCAAATTACCCGTACCTGGACTTGAACCAGGACCCGTTAGGACGAAGTTTTAAGCCTCGCATGTCTACCAATTTCATCACACGGGTAAAAATATTCTTATTTCTCACCAAACTCTTTTTCTTGAAATAAAGGTCCGCTATACGCTGGTTTAAAATCATCTGAAGTTGTGACATAACTGCGTATGGTTTTTAATTCAGGTTTAAATCTATAATAGCTAAAGTACCGTGAATCTCGTCCGGAGATTCCTAGAATATAGTACTTCAAAAGTAAAAGATTGGTTGCGAAAACAGGGAAAATTGATTTTGCTAACAATAGAGCAAGTAATTGCTCATCAATACTTTTAATAGAATACTCAATAGTTAATCGTGTTTTAATTGAAATTTTATACTTGTGAAATTTAAAGACGAATTGCTCTTGAGAATTCGTTTTATGAGCCATGGGAGCTTTGGTTAAGGTGAATGATGTTCGTTTTATAGGTAGGTGAGCGAATTTAATAGATTTAAACTTATTAGATTTATCCATAACAGATGTTTTTAAATAACAAAATCAGGTGTAAATAAGATACGATTGTTTTATTAAAATAGTGGTTTTACCTGGAGTTGAAGGGGAAGATGAGATGTTTATTAAACGCAAGTTATCAACTAAGTAAGGTGAAATTAATGAAATAAAAGTAAAGTTGTAAGTAACGTCATAACCGCGTGGTGTGCGTAGTGCTGGGTGTCCAGGAATTACCTTCGCAGATTTAATTAAATGGTAATTTTCATGAAAGTTGTGGATCAAATCGGGCCAGAAGGAATCGAACCTACATTATTAGATTGAAAGACTAAGGTCCTAACCATTAGACGATAGCCCGGTAAAAACTACATCACAAATCTAAAATACTCAAAATAGATTAGGATTGAACAGATACTGGAATTTGAATTAACACATCATTCACACTATCATAAAAAACTTCTTTAACACCGATAGAAGGGGAGGATTTTTTAAAAGGCATACTGGTATCTCCATATTGTAGCATTAAATTACGTAAATCTTTTTTGTTATTAAAAACGACACCATGTAATTCCGAAACTTCCCGTTCAAGTCAATTTGCATTGGGAAACAATTCGCTAATAGAATTTAATGTAAAACCATTAAATTTAGTGGGTAATTCGGCGCAAAAAAAAAAAAATCTTTCTTGATACGTTAAATTATGGAAATTATAAACAACGATAGTATTTGAAGTAGTTAAACCATTATTTAAAATTAATTTTTCAATGGTAGGTGTATCCTCTGAATTTAAAGAATTGACATTAGAGGTGCTAAGTGGTAGTTCGTAGGCAAACATATCAACTAACTGGTTAGAATAGAAAATAGAGGAGAATCTCATATGTAGGCATGAGTAATAAAATAAGTTTTTAGGTATAACAACTGAAACATTTTTTGAGCCATGTACAGAGTGGTTTAGATAGAAATGGACTAAGTTAAAGAAAACGTATTTGAAAAACAACTTATAATTAAAATCCAATTGTTCTAAGTTGGGTTCGAACCAACGACCCCAAAGTTTTCAGCCTTGTGCTCTACCAACTGAGCTAATAGAACGTAATAAGAGAAGAGATATTGAATGTATAATGGTGTAGTAATCATACGTAGTAATAAAAATTAAATAAAGATAAAGATTTCGTTGGATTATAAAAGGATATAGAATTTGGGAATCTATAAACTTAACCTGTTATATTCAACTAAACGAACTAGTCACAATTGCATCAAATTATACGAGGGTATGAACCTTGAGCATCTCTAGATTTAGCTCTGTAAACTCAACTAAACGGGCTAGTCGGAATTGCACCAACTTCTGCAAGGGTATGAACCTTGAGCATCTCTAGATTTAGCCCGGTAAACTCAACTAAACGGGCTAGTCGGAATTGCACCAACTTCTGCAAGGGTATGAACCTTGAGCATCTCTAGATTTAGCCCGGTAAACTCAACTAAACGGGCTAGTCGGAATTGCACCAACTTCTGCAAGGGTATGAACCTTGAGCATCTCTAGATTTAGCCCGGTAAACTCAACTAAACGGGCTAGTCGGAATTGCACCAACTTCTGC
>Ga0315905_10002079_pt1 | contig 21230 bp, 24 predicted proteins | sample LakEriMetagenome_5_FD_203522 | JGI IMG/M metagenome (GOLD analysis project Ga0315905, IMG submission 203522) | Freshwater fungal communities from buoy surface, Lake Erie, Ohio, United States - Buoy 4 MA121 | ecosystem: Environmental > Aquatic > Freshwater > Lake | place: USA: Lake Erie, Ohio...
TGAACACACCGGGAGCGGTGGAGTCGCGATCCGTCGCCCACTCGCAGGCGGAAGTTGAGCCATCGAGCACGGGAACGCGCGTTTCAGCCCATTGTTTCTTTGCGAGGTCGGACTTCGCGCATTTGTCGCCAAGCGATTTCGAGACATTGGGCATCATGCCCATGTCGCCGAAGAAGGATTCGCCACCCGCATCCGCGGCAGTCGTGTTGAATCCCGTCGCCTGATACTTGCCGAGCGCGGCCTTCAGCTCCTGCACGTTCTTGGCTTGCCACAGCGCGATGTACTGGTCCGCCGAGCGAACGCCCTGAGGAATGTTGCGCAAGGCGTAGGCCTGCGTCTTCGTCCACGGGAAGGTCTGCGTTTCGACCACTGCACCGAAGCGAGTCGTGTATAGCGAGCGCGTTACCGGCGCCTCGCCCTTCACCTCGACAGTAACCTCCATCTTCGTCATCGGCGTTGAAACGCCGTCATAAATGTACCGCGTCGGATCGTTCGGATCGAGCGTCAGTTCGAACATGCCAAATCGGCGCGCCGTCGAGACGGTGTGCGTCCACGCGATGTGCTCGGTATGTCCGATGCCTACGGAGGCATTGCTGACGAGACCCGCGCCGACGACATTCAGCTTGCCAGGAATGGTGAGGTGCATCCGGTAGAAGCGGTTCATCCCGTCCCACGGATAATGCGGATTGCCGAGCAGCATGCCGCGCCCGGACTGCGTCACTTCTTTTCCAAGCCCATAGGCATTGCTGCCCAGCTGGGTCGTCTCGATGAACGGATCGTCCGCGATTGAGGCCTGATCGCCCACGCCCGGTGGCTGCGCGCTGACCACACCGTTGAGTTGGGTCACGACCTGGCCCGCGAGCTGGTGCCGCCAGTAATCCCTCTCTGTCAGCTCCCGAACCCACCCCGCATTCTTGCAGCGTGGATCGGTGATGTTCGCGACGCCGGTCTCACGGACGTAGCGCGAGAAGCCCGCGACGTAGCCGCGCGCCATCGCGCGCGCATCCGCGCTCGGCGTGTCGGGCGAGTTGACCGGTCCGCCGAGCAGCTTCTCAAGCTCGCCGCTGGCGATCAGGCGCTTGTGGTAGAGGTCACTGTTAAGGTTGGCGTCGTTCTCTCCGCGGCCGAGGAATTTCGCGCGCTCGCCCGAGATGGTGAGAAAGCGCTCGGCGATCTCGCAGACATTGTCCTCTGCCGCCGCATAGCCAAGGCCGTAGCCGAGCCCGGCATAGTCGTTCGCCTTGATGTGCGGCACGCCATAGGCGGTGCGTCTGATTTCTGCCGACATGCCCGGGTCGCCAGCCCCGGGCGCGCTAACGCACGAGGCAAGCAGGGCGACGGCTGCGACACCGCTGAGCAGTCTTGTCGGCATGGTTTCCTCCCAGTTTCTTTTGGCGGATGGGGCGCTTTGAGGGCGCATTCGTCAAGCGTGCCGGTTTCGGCTGGTGGCTGTTGCCATTCCACTCCTGTTCATAAATCCTCATATAGTCCTGAGAGTCGGGAGGACTGGATCATGTCTGCCAATACCAAACGCCATCGCCGGATTGCCGTGCTTGCCGCCGCGGTTTCTGCGATCGCGCTGCTTGCCGCGTGCGAAACCGGTCCGACGCCGGAAGAGCTCCACCAGATGGACTGGAGCCAGGCGGCCCGCATTGATACCCCGCCCGCCTATGCGGAATACATGCGCGTCCATCCCGATGGGCAGTATGTGGTCAATGCCCAGCGTCGCACGGACGAGCTGATCCGCATCGAGGCGGAGGCCTACACGTCCGCAAAGCGGGCCGACACCGAGGATGGCTATGTCGCTTATCTCGCTCGCTTCCCGTGGGGCGCAAATGCGGAGTCGGCTGACGCGCGTCGCGCCGTTCTGGCCGCCCCGCGCCTCGCTGCCGAGGAAAAGGTCGACTGGGCCGAAGTTCGCGCCATGGACCAGATCGAGGCTTACGAAGTTTTCCTCGACGACTGGCCGCGCGGCGCCAACGCTGCCAATGCCCGCGCGCGACTCGATGCGCTATGGAACACCGACCAGGGCGCGTTCGTGAAAGCAAAACGTTCCGGCTCGCCCAGCGAGCTTGAGGCATTCATGCGCGTCCATCCCCGGTCGGAATGGCTGGACGAGGCGCGCAGCGAGATCGACCTGATCTACCGCCGCGACGACGAGGCGTGGCGCCGCGCGCTCGCCGACAACTCGATCGGCGCCTACGATTTCTATCTGCAGTCCCAGCCCTGGGGCCGCTGGCGCGTGGAAGCCACGCGGCAGATCTCCGACCTGCGCGAGCGTGATTACGAAGCCTGGCGCTATGCGGCCATGATGGACGATATCTGGGCTTACGAAGACTATCGCCGCATGTACCCTTGGGGTGTGTGGTACGACACGGCTTGGCAGCGGCTCGACTGGATCCGCGGTGGGCGCGGCTATGGCTGGAACAGTTACTACGACCATCACTGGGATCGCGGTTGGCGTTATGGTGGGGGCGATGGCCTGCTCCGGGCGCGCGAGCGCGATGATCGCGACAACAATAACGCGCCGAACACCTATCCTCCGCTGTTCGGCGGGCAGAAGCCGTCTCCGGGCGCCACGCCGCCGCCGTCGCCCCGGCCTCCGCCAGCTGCGGTAGGCGGCAACCGCTACAATCCGCCGCCCGTAGCGTCTCCCCCGCCGCCGCCGCCGTCGGCTGCGCGGCCCCAGAGCGCGTCTCCTCCGCCCGCGCCCCGGCCGCAAAGCGCGTCGCCGCCACCCGCGGCGCCATCCGGCGGCAATCGCTACAATCCGCCTTCTCCGCCGCCACCTCCGCCGCCGCCGCCTCCGCCTTCACGGCTGACGTCCAATCCGGACGATGCAGGCGGCGGGAAGTATGACAATTAGGCAGGAAATCTCCCGCTGTTGAGCCATTGCGCCCATCGCGGCGCGCGCTACGTGACATGCCGAGGCGTGATGCTATGTGGAGGTGGGGGCGGCGACGCACGCATCGCCTCTGGAGGCTGACGGCACGAGCATGGCGACGCACGCAGTGAGCAGCCCGCTCATGAAATGGGGCCCGCCGATCGTCAAGATCGTGGGGACGGCGGCAGCCGTCGGCCTGATCACCTTCGGCCTGCTGTGGAATTCGCTGTTCGCGCAGATGCCTGCGCTGCCCGACCGCGAGACGCTGTGGACGATGAACCGCGAGCCAGCGGTGGAATTCATCGACACACAGGGCAAGACCATCGCCGTGCGTGGTTTCCGCTATGGCCGCGCCGTTTCGGCCAAGACGCTGCCGCCGCACGTCACCAACGCCTTCATCGCCGCCGAGGACAAGCGCTTCCGTGAGCACACAGGCGTCGACATGTCGGCGATCGTCCGCGCGATGCTGGCCAACGCCCGCGCCGGCCGCACGGTGGAGGGCGCCTCGACGATCACGCAGCAGCTGGTCAAGAACCTGTTCCTCACGCCCGACCAGACCATCAAGCGCAAGGCGCAGGAAGCGCGCCTCGCCGGCGACCTCGAACGCCTGCTGAGCAAGGACGACATTCTCGACCTCTATCTCAACCGCATCTATCTCGGCGCCGGCGCGTGGGGCGTCGACGCCGCCGCGCACACCTTCTTCAATAAGGCGCCGGCCGACCTCACCATCGCCGAAGCCGCGATGCTGGCTTCCTTCCCCAAGGCGCCCTCGCGCCTCGCCCAGCAGGCCCAGAGCGCCAAGGCGAAAGAGCGCCAGGCCTATGTGCTCGACCAGATGGTGGAAGCCGGCTTCATTACAAAGGCGTCGCGCGAGGAGGCGGCTGCACAGCCGCTCGTCTTCGTCACGCCCACGTCGGACGCCTTCACCAGCCACGCCCTGGACTACGCGGTTGAGCGCGTGGCCGACCTGTTGCCCAATCCGCCGCCGGACATGGTCATCAAGCTATCGCTCGACATGAAGCTGCAGCAGGCGGCCCAGAAAGCCGTCGAGAACGGCATCGCCACCATGGGCCGCGATCGGCGGGCGTCTGAAGGCGCGGCGATCATCGTCGACAACGCGACCGGCGCGATCCGCGCCATGGTCGGCGGGCGCGACTACAAGAAATCGAAATTCAATCGCGCAACGCAGGCGCGCCGCCAGCCCGGCTCGGCGTTCAAGATGTTCGTCTTCGCCGCAGCCCTCGAAGACGGCCTGACGCCCGGCACCGTGCGTTTCGACATGCCGGTGACGATCCAGGACTGGCGCCCGCGCAATTATGGCGGCGAATATCGCGGCGCTGTCACCCTTTCCGAAGCGCTGGCGGAATCGCTCAACACTGTCGCCGCACAAGTCGGCTACGAGATCGGGATCCCGAAAGTGACGGCGCTCGCCGGTGAATTCGGCATCACGTCGCCCCTGCACAACTATCCGTCGATCACGCTCGGCTCCGATGAAGTGACGCTTTACGAAATGGTTGCGGCGTTCGGCGTGCTCGCCAAGGGCGGTCTCAAGATGTCGCCTTACATTATCGAGGAGATCCGCAACTCGAAGGGCGACCTTCTCTATTCCAATCCTGCCGCACAGGCCCCGCGCATCTATCCGGAAGAACTCGCTTCGCAGATGAATGGCATGCTGAGCCGCGTAGTCGTGAACGGCACGGGCGGCGCCGCGCGCTTCGGCGGTTGGGACATTGCTGGCAAGACCGGCACCAGCCAGGCATGGCGTGACGCCTGGTTCCTCGGCTACACCACGCGCTTCGTCGGCGGCGTCTGGGTCGGCAATGACGACGACACGCCGATGGCCCGCATCACCGGCGGCGAAATGTCGGCCCGCATCTGGTCCAACATGATGCAGGTCGCCCACGACGGCATTACGCCCGAACCTCTTCCCGGCGCCAAGAAAGCCGAGGAGTATCTCTCCAACGAGGATATGGACCGCCTCAACTTCTACCGCCGCCTGTCGAGCGCATTCGCGGCGGTGGAGGCGAGGGACGGGGGTTAACCCCTAACCTGTGCTTGTTGAACTTTCCCAGGCGCCCAGCGTAGTGTGCCCTCGCTGGAAAGAGAGGCAAAAGCCTCCTGGGGATGGGTATGGCGGACGGGGCGGGTGTCAAACCACCGATGATCGGTGGCGTTGCTGAGCAACCAAAGATCAACGCATGGGTTTTTGGCACGAGGTCAGGGCTTCTGACGCTCTGATGCCTGACAAGCGCGTTTGTGCTACTCGCCGCCACGGCGGTCGTTGGCGCCGGTAACCTCATCAATACACAGCTTGGCTGGTACTTCCTCGCCGCGACCAACATACTGTGGCTGCCGATCCTGCTTTTCGCGCTTGATGGCGAGGAAACCGTCGCATCTGGTTCTCGCTTGCTGATGCCGATGATTACGTCGGCGATCCTCGTTGTGCTCGCATCGCTTGCTATTGCTGACAACCTCAGTGGCCGCAACATGCTGGCGGGCCAGGCTGAGCGCGGCGCGTACTTCGGCTTTCTCGCGCTGGCCTTCGTTCCGCGCGTCTGGAACGCCGCGCTCTTCGCCCACCATCGTGCGCGCAATCGGCGTGCTGCTTAGAACGCAGCGCGTCGGCAGGGCGCATCAGCGGCCGAGGCTGCCGAAGCCATCGAGGAGCGACTCGAGAGCTATCGCAACGCCGAGTCGCTCGGCGCAATTCTCGCGACCATCCTGTTCTTCGGAATTGGCGGCGGCGCGGTTTATCTTGGCATGCAAAGCAAAGGCATTTCGCTCGCTGCAAGTATCGGGCAGGGCCTCTTCATAGGCGTTGTCGCGCTGTTCGCGACGATCGTGTTTCTCGACTGGATTGCGCGCTTTCCGCCGCTGCGTGCGACAGCAACGGCGTTCAACAGGGCTGCGCCGCGCATGCGCTTCTTGGTGGACTTCTACGATCTTCTGGACACTGCGCTCGTTCGTCTCGGGGCGCATGTCGCGGGGGCGGACCATCACAAGACCCGCTCTCGCTACGGTATTCTGATCCTGACGCTGGGCAGCCTTGCTCTGCTCGCATGGTTCCTGCCGCCCCCGTTGGGACTCGTGCCCGTCGTCATTGGCCTTGTCGTCGCTCTTTCGCTTTCACGCCTGTGGGCCTGGGTCGAGGAAGATCGCGACATGGCGTCAATCACCGGCTTCAGCCCGCTCGCTCCGCAGCGTGTGGGATTTCGCGAGGACTTCAAGGACGAAACGCTGCTTGGCTTCATTTTCGTGCTCGTGCTGCTTCCAATCGCATGGATGCAGGCCGATCAAGGCGTGACGCAGATATTTCAGCTTGGCGATGAAGGGGCGCGCGTCGCAACGCCGGGCGATTTCGGGATGTGGCTCGGATACTTTGGTTTTGAACTTGCCAAAGCGCTGCCAATTATCGACTGGGCGGACATCTATCAGGTGCGTCCAACCGAACTCTCGATCCAACCCTACTGGCCCAATGGAGCACACGCGATCTTCCTCGCTCGCGCGCTTGTTGACCTCATCCTGATCGCATCTCTGCTTCAGGCCATCGGCATTGCTAGCCGCAACTCCCAGCAGAAGTCATTGTTTGCTGTGGGCCAGATCAACCGGCTCGACGAGTTGGTGGAAAAGACCGCGCTAGCACGCGCGGTACGGGAGGCACGCATTGATGGATCAGAACACAAGTTCAACCTGTCTCGCTTGACCGATACCGAACTCGTTGATTTCCGCCGCTACGACCTTACCCGACTTCGTCAGATATATGCTGGCTCCAATGACGATCCCGCACAGAAGGCATTCATTGCGCAGATTTTCCAGCAACGCGGGCAGACACTCGATCCCGCGATTGTGGTGGCCCAGAACATCGCGGCGACACACCGCAACGAACTCCTGCTGTTCCGCACGATCGAGCAAGCGCTTGTAGAACACGAAGCGCGCGCTTATCGTATCGAGCTTGATGATATCCGTGTGTTGATGTTCGAATTGCGTAACACATCTGGAATGCGAGATCTCAAGGAGCGTCTCATCGAAGTTGCGGAAACGCGTGTGAGCGCCTCTCCTGTCGCCTTGTTGGAGATGCTGCGCGACGTCGCGGTCGGTCCCCAAGGCGAACGCGACCTGTTCCAGTACACGACCAGACTCGCGGCAGAATCGATCCGCCGCGTCCTGCCAAAGGTGGACGACTGCCTGACGCTGCAGGAAACGTTGAACGAAACGCTGTCCAACGGACCCGCAGCATTCCGCTCGGCGGGGGCAGCCTACACCGCACTCGTCGATGCGCTGAGGTCACGGATCGACGAGGTCTGTCCACCAGCAACCGAGTCACGCCCGCAGACGCCCGAGGGCGCGAGCCCTACCTCCCCGTGAACTTCGCCGGGCGCTTCTCCACGAAGTGCGCGACCCCTTCCTTGAAATCTTCCGACTTGAAGCTGGGGGCCATGTCGGCGTTGGCGCTTTCGATGGCGTCGCCGAGGGTCTGGAACTGAGCGGCCCAGATCTCGCGCTTCATCTCGCGGAGCGAGCGCGGCGAGACTTCGTGGGCGAGCATGCGGGCGTAGGCGGCGACCTCGCTGGCGAAATCGGCGGCCGGGATCACCCTGTTCACCAGCCGCATCTGCAGCGCCTCCGCCGCCGTGATCACGCGCGATGAATAGAGCAGGTCCGCCGCCGCGCTGAACCCGATGAGCCGCGGCAGCAGCCAGGAGATTCCGTGTTCGGCGATGAGCCCCCGGCGCGCAAAGGCCGTGGTGAACTTCGCCGTGTCGCTGGCGATGCGGATATCGCAATAGAGCGCCATGATCATGCCAAGGCCGGCGGCCGGGCCGTTGATCGCCGCGATGATCGGCTTGGGGACGGCGGGGAACCACGAGTACTGCTTTTGAAAATTCTTGTCCGCGGTGGCGTCCCAGGGCTGGGCGGCGTTGACGGCGCCGCGGGAGGTGGCGGCGTCGCCGGACTGGATGGTCTGCAGCATGCCCATGTCGGCGCCGGCGCAGAAGCCCTTGCCCGCGCCGGTGAGCACGATCACGCGGACGCTCTCATCGTCACTGGCGGCGCGCATGGCGTGCCGCACGTCGCGGTCCATCTCGCCGCGCCATGCATTCAGCTTGTCCGGCCGGTTGAGCGTGACCCATGCGACGCCGTCTTCAGCGAAATACAGGATGTCTTCGTAGGCGTGTGCCATGGCTTCTCTCTCTTTTCGGGGAGCCTACGCCGATGCGGGTAGGCGCCAAGGGGTGGGCGATCCGTGCTACCTGCCCAGCGCGAACACGTGCACGGCAGGCTCGGCTGTGGGTTTCGGCATGGCGGGGAGGCCGCGCGAGACGCGGAACCGGTCGTAGCGGGGCGCCATCGCTCCGATATGGTAGTTGCCCATGCCGGTGACGACGGCGACATACTGGGTCGCGCCGACGCTATAGGTCATCAGGATGGAGTTCGGGTTGCCATCCAGCCTGGAGCTCCACAGCAGCGTGCCGTCGCGATCGTCGAACGCCTTCAGGGCGGGGTCGAGGTCGCCGACGAACACGACGCCGCCTGCTGTCGAAAGCGCTGACGTGGAAATCGGCGACTCCAGGTCGCGGCGCCAGGCCCGCTTGCCGCCGCTGACATCCATCGCCTGCAGCAGACCCATCTTTCCGTCCGCAACCGCGTCGGGGTGATCGGCTTCGGATATCTTGGCGCCGGGCGCGCTCAGCAGGGCCGAGCCCTGATTGCCCATTTTCGCGCACCACTCGGTCAGCGGCAGGTACAGCATCCCCGTCGACGGGCTGAACGATGTCGGCGGCCATGCGCGCGCGCCCGACGGGCTCGGGCAGTAGATCGTATCCCGCGCCGGATCGGGATAGCGCTGCGGATCGATCGTCTTCTTGCCGGTCTTCGGATCGATCGCGGTGATCATGTTCTGCGTGCCGGCATCGATCGAGAAGAGGTACTCCCCTGTTGCGGCGTCGAGCGCATCGAGCACGCCCATCTTGCCGACATTCATCACCACCTTGCGGTCGCGGCCATTGACCTTGACCGTCGCGATCGTTCGCTCGAACGCCCAGTCGAGATCCCACTGGTCGTTGGAGACGTGCTGGTAGTGCCATTTGAGCTGGCCGGTGTCGGCATCGAGCGCCATCGTGGCGTTGGTATAGAGCGCGTCATTCGTGACGCCGGGAAGCTCCGACCGTTTCGCGAGCACGGCGGTGTCATAGGTCGGCCCGGCGCCGAAATAGAGAAGGTTCAGCTCCGGGTCATACGTGCCCTTGTCCCACACAGACCCGCCGGTGCGCTTTTCCAGCGGGATGTCGTTCCAGGTGTTGCCGCCCGGCGCGCCGGGACGCGCGAGCGTGTGGAAGCGCCACACCTCTTTGCCCGTCGCGATGTCGAGCGCCACGATGAAGCCGCCACCCGGCCCCGCGCTGGCGGTCACGGCCTGGATCACCTTGTCGCCGACCACCAGGGGGGCGCTACGCAGGTTGAACACCATGCGGCTTGTGGCCGGTGCGCTCAGCTCGATCTTGTGGTCCCACGTCTTTGCGCCGGTGCGCGCGTCGAGAGCGATGACGTGCAGGTCGGAGGTCGGCGCATACACATGCCCGCCGCCGAGGCCGACGCCCATCTTCATCGTCGAACCGGTTTCCGGCTGGTGCGTGTGGCGCCACATCTCTTGTCCGGTGACGGCGTCGAGCGCGAGTATGGTGTCGGGCGCGGTGTGCAGGAACATCACGCCGTCATGCACGAGCAGGCTGGGCATGCTGAGGCCAGGCGCAAGCTTGGCGCGCCACGCCGGCGCGAGGTCTTTCACATTGGTGCGGGTGATCGTGGTGAGGGGGCTGTAGTTCTGGCCGTCATAGGTGCGGCCCAGCTGTATCCAGTCGCCGGGCGAGGGCTTCTGTAGCATCTGCTGCGTCACGGGCCGCATGGCCGCGAGCCGCTCGGTCGGGGTGGCGGGAATGACATACGCCGGCTCGGTGGCGCAGGCGCCAAGCGCCAGAACAAGCGCCGCGCTGAAAGCGATGGCTGTGATCGTTCGCTGTGTACGCATGCCCAACATCCCTCCCTAGGTGCTCGTTTATCGAGTCTGCGGACACCCTAGGACCATGGCGGGCGGGTTGGAAACGTTGTCCTAGCGTGAGGACGCGCCGCGTTCCGCAGTTTGTTGGCCTCCGAGAGGGATTCAGCCGGCGGCGCGCCTGTTTCGTAACCCTCGCGGCGCGCGGCCGGCGGCGTGGGCGAAGCGTGCGGCCGCGGAGGCGCATGGCGCGGCTGGCGGTCGCGGAGTCGAACCAGGGCGGCGAGATGGTGAAGGAAGTGCTGGATGTGGCGGGCGAGGGCGCTGTTCGCGTGAAGCTGGAGCATGCGTCGATGGGCAAGCGCGATCGCGCCGAGCCGGTGCCGGCAATACATGGCCAGAGGCGCGTGTGGCATGTCGGCGTCATGAAGGAGCTGGAGGACCAGATGTGCTCGTTCGGGGCGGCGGGGGGCGAGCCGCGCTCGCGGTCGCCGGACCGTGTTGATGCGCTGGTGTGGGCCGTGGGCGAGCTGTTGCGGAAGCCGCCGGCGAAGGTGGGCGTGGAGGTGCTGCGGAGGAGCTCTGCGCAACGAATGGATGTGTGAGGCGTTGGTGCGACCAGATGTTCCTGGCGGACAGGATGTGGGAGACAACGATGTTGAAAGGTCTTGCTTTGTGGGCGCTCGGCCTTCCGTTGCCGATCATCCTCGTCCTCTACCTGTTCAACATTCTCTGACAGTACGCTCGATCGGTCCGCCGGATGTGGGCGGCGTGCTGGTCGGGCGGCTCAATCGGGTGCGGCCGCTAACGTGGGTTAGTCCGTTCTCCGGTGTTTGTTCCGGCGCAGGATGGATAGCGTCACATACTCCGGATAAAGACGATCTATTGTCGGCAAAGTTCACGGACGCTGACGCCTGAGAGATGTTGTCTCTCCAGCTGTGGTGTCGGAGTTCCGGAGTTCCGGGATGCCGAAGGGCTGGAAGTATTTTGTCAGCGTAACGGTGACAATTGTGGCCGTCGGGCTCCTTGCAGTATCCATCGCGCCTGCGTTGATGCAGCAACTGGCAGCAGCTATTTCGGCGCGCGGATGACCAGCCAGGCGAGTGCGCCTACCGCGAGGGCTTCGGCCAGCATCACGCCGACTGCGACGGCGAGCTGGTAGGGCTCGATGCCCCAGACGAACATCAGCGGCGAGAACGCGTAGACGCCGAGAAGGGGCGCGAGCAGCACCACTGCGGCAAGCACGATGAGGATGGTGGCGCGGTTGGGTTTCTGTTCTGGCACGCGCTAGTCCTTGCCGATCCAGCCCTGCGACGTCAGCAGGACGGAGAAACCCCAGGTCGCAAGAAAGCAGGCGATGACCGAGCCGCCGAAGGCCGGCCAGAAGGCGAGGCCGAGCTTCTGCAGGCCCAGCAGGCCGATGAAGAAGATGAGGCCGGGCCAGAACAGCAGGAAGGTCCTGAGGGCGAAGGTGGTGGCGATCTCAGGTCCGCCCTTCTGCGAATCGAGGGCGATCAGGGCGACGGTCAGCATGGTGGCGAGCGGGAGGGCGACGAGGGCTGCTGCGAGCCACGTCGAACGCTTGGCGATTTCGGACAGGGCGATGATGAACGCGGCGGTGGCGACGCCCTTGCCCAGCGTTCCGAGGAACGCGCCGGATGTGATGGTCTTCAAGATGCCGTCGAGCATGCCGGAGGTCCCGCGCTTTCCTTTGGGACAGTGGCCGCGCGGGGGTGGGGAGGTCAACCTTGAGGTTATGGGGCAGGAAACGGATCGGCCTCTGGCGCGTTGATGTGCCGGACCCGGGGCGCGGGGCGCCGAGACGGAGGACTGCACATGATGAAAGCTGCATTGGTGGCCGTGGCCGCTCTGGGCCTTGCCGGCCTAGGCGCATGCGAGGAAGCCGGCGAGAACGTGGACAACGCAATCGACGACGTGCGTGGAGAGCGCGACCTTGGCGATGGCGCGATGGAAAAGGCCGGCGCGGCGATCGACAAAACGGTCGGGACCGAGCGCGCGAACGATGCGGACTCGGTGGCGGATGCGGTCGACGGAGACGCGTCGACCAGGCCGGACTAGCTATCCTCACGAGAGCATTGCCAAGTCGCGCCTGTTCGCGCATGTCCGGCCATACGCCGGACGGGCGCGGATGGAGAGTGGCATGTTTTCCCATGTGATGGTCGGGACGAACGATCCCGAGAAGTCGAAGAAGTTCTATGACGCCGTGCTCGGGACACTGGGCGTGAAGGCGGGATTCGTGGACGACAAGGGGCGCGTCTTCTGGCGCACCAAGACGGGCACGTTCGGCGTGAGCGTTCCGATCAATGGCGAGAAGGCTTGTTTCGCGAATGGCGGCACGATCGGCTTTGCGGTCGAGACCCCCGAGCAGGCGGATGCGTGGCATGCGGCCGGCGTCGCCAATGGCGGCACAGCGATCGAGAATCCGCCGGGTATCCGCAAGGGCGCTGGTGGGGAAATGTATCTGGCCTATCTGCGCGATCCGGATGGCAACAAGATCTGCGCGCTGAAGCGGATGGGCTAGCGCCTAGCGCAACATCTCGAAATTTATCACCAGGCCGTCGTCGTCGAGCTCGCAGAGCGTGTCGACGAGAACGTAGCCGCGGCGGTCGTCCATGCGCATCACGCCGCGGAGGTCGTGGTCGAACAGGCGTGGGGCAGATTGATAGCGGGCTGAATAGAAGTCCCTGTCGATGGCTTCGTCCATGCCGGCGCGGGTGCAGGCACGGCGCGCGGACTCGTAGTTCATGCGTGAGAGGCGTGGGCGGGCGCGAGGCGAGGCTGGTTCTTCGGGAAGTTCGGCTGACTCGATCGGCGGCGCGATGACGCGCTGGCGTTCGCGTTCGGCGAGCCTCGTCTCGGCGATCTCCTGCTCGGCGCGGAGGCGGGCGAGGCGCGCTTCCTCGGCTGCGATCGCGGCGGCGCGCGCATCGAGGCGAGCCTGCTCGGCTTTCAGTTCGGCGGCCTGGCGGTCGAGGCGGAGCTGCTCTGCTTTCTGGGCTTCGGCCTGCCTGGCGAGCAGCGCCTGTTCGGCGTTGAGCTTGCTGGCGTCGGTGGTGTTGGTGCGCGGGGAGGGTTTTGGCGCGATCGGCTTCGGCGCAGGTTTCGGGATCTGCAGCGGCGGCGGACCGCCATCGAGTTCCGGCATATCTTCCTGCGCGTGGGCTGCGGGAAGCGAGCAGAACATTGCGGCGGCAAGCGCCGCGATTGCGAGATGTCTGGCCATGCTTGCAGGATGTTTCGCTGCAGCCGAACGGGGGATGAACGATTTGTTGGCGACGCGGGCAAGTCGGCGCCGCGTCAGCGTTTCGGGTTCGCCATCTTCTGCTCGAGCCACGCGACCGCGGTCGTGTAAGTCTTGTAGTCGGCGCTGTTGAGATTGAGCAGGTGCGGGCGGTGGTCCGTATCGAACACGTAACGGCTTTCGACGTGGCCTGCGAGTTGCAGCAGGAAGGCGCCCATGGAGTAGCGGACCGTCGGGTCGCTGGAGATGCGGGCGTTGCGGAAGATCTGGGTCATGACGGCTCTGGTCGGGTGCGCTTCGGCTATGTCGTAGAGGCGATCGAGCGCGCCGGTCATGGAGGCGGCGGCTTCGAGCTTCTCGATGAAGCGGCGTTCGATGTCGGTGGTCCAGCCGTGTATTTCGATTTCATCGCGGAAGGCTTCGATGCCGGCGCCGTCGGTCTGTAGCTCGGCGGCCTTGCCGATGCGGCTGATGGCTTTTGGCGTGCCAAGGGTGCGGAGGGCCTCGACGTCGCGCCAGTCAAGCGTCGCGCGCTGGCAGATCTCGTCGGTGAGGAGGTCGCGTTCTTCAGCTGTGATCCCTGCGAGGGCGGCGAGGTCGTAGGGCGTGCCTTCCTTCCACTTGTCGTAGTCGAGGATCATCGACTGCCTGAAGCGCTGGTAGGCGGGTGTGAGCGTTTCAGGGGGAGGCGGCATAGGCCGGGTCTAGCGGCGTTGGACCGGGGCGGCCAGCGGACGGATGTCTGCGCAGGCGATCAGGCCTGGATATCGACCAGTTGCGCGGAAGCCGGCGTGGCGACTGGCCTGGGCTTTGCGACAGCGTCGGAGGGGTTGACGGGCTCTGGCGCCTCGGACTTCGGCGCGGGCTCGACGTGAACGGCGCGATCAGCGTTCGACTGCGCGCGCGCGGCTTCCTGATCGGCGGCGATGCGCTGGATCGCCTGCGCGAAAAGCAGTTGTCTGATCTGTGCGGCGTACCGGACCGAAACGGGTCCGATCGCGCCCGTTCCAACGGCGCTCATGGCACACTCCTACGCTAGGCAGTATGTGCCGCGTCAGTGAATCGCACCTTAACGGCGATGCCCGCCAGAGGCTGTTTTGCACGCCAAAATAGTTAACGCGCAATGCGTCGGGATTCAGCAACGCGGGAACCGGCCGCAGCGAGGCTCAGAGGTTCTCGGCGAACCATCTGGCGGTCGCCGCGTAGGCCTCGGCGCGGTGGGCTGGTTCGCTGAAGCCGTGGTCGCCGCCCTGGATCACCACGAGGTTCGTCTTGACGTTGGCGGCCTTCAGCGCGTTGTGGATCGACTGGCCCGAAGCAAGCGGTACGAGTTCGTCGGCGTCGCCGTGGACGATCAGCGTCGCCGGATCCTTCGCGTCGACGAAAAGGATGGGCGAGATGCCTGCGGCCTGACCGTTGGGAAAGTCGAGTGCGGGGAAGCGGTCGCTCGGGCCGGTCATGCGGCGAAGATCGACGGGTGGGTAGTAGGCAACGATCGCCTTGATGCGGGCGGGGCCGCGCAGGACGGGGTCGGTTGCTGCGGGGTCGCCATCATCGCCGTTGAGGCCGAGCATGAGCGAGAGGTGCCCGCCCGCGGAGCCGCCGAAGACGCCGAGGCGTTTTGCATCGACGCCGTAGGTGGAGGCGTTGAGGGAGACGTGGCGCAAGGCGCGCTTAACGTCGGCGTGCGCCTCGGGAACCTTGAAGCGCGGAGCGGAGCCGTGGTGGACCGGGATCACGGTGATCCCTTTGTCGAGCAGCGCCTTGAACTGCGCGACGCGTGTTTCGGGCGCGGCCCAGCGCGACACCCATCCGCCCGAGACCATGTAGAGCACGGCGGCCCCATTGGCGTTCGCGGGCTTGATGACGTCGTACACGTTGGCCATGCCGTCATGGTGGCCGTAGATGACGTCGCGATGGATCGTGACGCCATCCGTGGCGGCGACAGAAGCCGCCGGCTGTGAAACCACGCGTTCAATCTGCACAACTTCAACGCGGCGCGCGGGTTCACGATCCTCTGCAATGATCATGCAGGCGCCCAGCGCCAGCGGCGCGGCAAGCGACATCAGTACGGCGCGCTTCATTCGCAACTTCTCCCTAGCCCTTTGTTGCATGAAGGATGGCCGCGCTCGTTGGCGTGCGTCAAGGCGCTCGCGTATTGCGAAGCGTCACTCAGCGTGTCGTGTCAGGTGAGTTTGGGCGATGTCCGCGAGACAATGCCGGCGTGTCTTCATGTCTATGTCGAGGATGCGGACATGACATTCTTCAAAGCGCTCGCCACGGACGCCAAGGCGAGCGAAAGCCGGTCGATGGGCTCGACTGTGATCGACACGCGCTCGTGAAGGCCGCGTGAGGAAACACGTGGCAGATCGCCACGCGGCAGGTTGTCGAGCAGCATGCAGAGCGAGCGCTTTCGCGCTGAGCTTGTCCTCAAACGATTTTCGGATCTGAGCTTCTGAGTTCCCGAGGCCTGCCAAGCGGCAGTGCGACGGCGCGATGCGGCGTGTGCGTGAGCTACCCGGCGTGGACGTGATACGTGCGAGCCCCGACATCGCTCCGATACCCACTGGAGACCGCCACGACCTCTTCCCGCGCCTTCAAGTCCGAGCTCCACGCGCTTGAAGCGCGCATGGGCGAGCTTGCCGTGCTGTTGTCGGAAATGGCCGATGCGCTGACGTCCTATCCGGAAAGCATCCGGATCATCGATGGGCCGGTGAGCGACCCGGTGGCTGCGGAAGCGACAAATTTCGCGCTGCGCGCGCATGATTGGCCGAGCATCCAGGAGATCGAGCAGTTGCTGGCCAACTGGCGGCGGCTGCGCGATTTGTCGGATAGTGGTGTTTCCCGCTAGGCGTAGCGCAGCACTTTTCTCAGGCCTTCATGTCGATGAGGAGCGCCGTGTGCGCGCCGCCGCGGGCGCGGTAGCCACGTTCAAGCAGGTCAGCAACGTTGCGCGCCTTCTGGACCTTGCGGTCGGAGCGTTGCGCGTCGCGGTAGATCGCGTGCTGGCGCTGCAGGACGACATGAGTGGGCGCGCGATCGCGTACGAATTGCAGATCGAATGACATGGGCGCAGCCTTGGCCTGTCGCATCCTGGGCGACCCAAGCAGGCTCGCAGAAGCGCGTGAAAGTCGCGTGCGTGCGGGCGCGTAGAGTCCTGCCCCATGGTTAGTATGCGGGTAACGATCCTGCGCAGTGCTCAGGCCAGGATATCGAGCAATCGCTGGGGCAGCGGGGCGGGATTTTCGGCTGCGCGTTCTGCAGGTGTGGGGCGCGCGGCGGCTGAAGCCTTTGCTTCCTCGACGCGCGTGCCGCGGCGGGCTTCTGCGCGCGCGAGCAGGTACTGGTGCGCGACAGCGCGGGCGGCTTCGCGGCGATCTGCAGCGAATACGTGTTCAGCCGAGATAACGTCGATTGCCATTTCGCTCTCCCTCACCGGAGACGAGTTTGGGGGGAAACCGTTGTTCAAGTCTGGGGGAAATTGAAGAAGTTTCGCGAGGCAGAACAGGAACTTGCTAACTTTAATTGGGGGGAAACAGTGGCGCAGAATCGGCGGGGGAAATCCTGGGTTATAGTTGGTCATGGTCGACAAGTGGGTCAGCGCACGGCGCATGGCCACAGACCGCGAAGACAAGAGACCAACACGCCTTCGCGCCGATACGCTTGCCGGCTTGATCCATCAACATCTGTGACGGTCGCCCGCCTTCGTGGCGGTACGAGATCGTGCGCCGTGCCGGAGACATCAGGTGAGACTGTTCTGGAGACGTGAGGCGAAGTCGGCTGTGCCGCTGACCGCGATCTCGGGCCTGCGCGCGGCGCAGTGGTCGGGTGCACGGCAGCTGGCGCGGGAGGGGGTCGAGCGCAATCCGGTGCCGTATCGCTGTTTGCGGCTGATCTCGGTGGCGTCGGCGAGCGTGGGGGTTGCGGCGGAAGGCGATGACGATGCAATGGCGCGGTTGCTGTCGCGGCCGAACATCGAGGAGCATGGTGCGGACCTGGCGGCGGTGTTCGCGCCTGCACGCAAGGCGGCGTAGATGCGTGCCGCCTCAAGCCCTCGTCCCTCGAGACGCGCCTTTCAGGCGCTCCTCAGGATGAGGGCTTGAGGCTCTGGCAGCGCGAAGACGTAAGCGGGGTGTGGCTTAGGCCAGGACAGACAGGCACATCAGTCCGATGATGCCGACTGCGAGGGCGACGCGCACGCCGAGGCGGACGGCGAGGGCCGGACGAGTTGCTTGGGGCATGAAATCCTACTCAGCGGCTACGCGATGGCGATCGGCAGGCACGGGGTCGTTCCAGAGAGGCATGGAGAAAGACGGGCGCGCCTCCGACGGTGGAGGCGGCGCTGCAAGCGCTGGCCGGGGCGGCGAGTTTGTGGCTGGCGCCGGGGCCGGCGCCTGCGCGTAGGGCGGAGGATAGGAGGGCTGAGCCTGTGCGGCGATCGCGGCCTGAAACGCCTGGACAACCTCTGCCGGGACCGGCGGTTGGGCAAGCGAGCGGACCATCGCGGTGTGGTGCAGCAGGAAGTCGATGATGCTGCGGAGATCGTCGGCGCTGTAGCCGCTGAAGCAGTGCTCCATGAAGCGCGCGGCGAGCAGGAGTTCGCGGGGCGAGCCAAGCGGAGCGGTGGGCGGCAGGCGTTTCGTTGCGCCGGGCGGAAGAATGAAGTGGGCAAACCAGGCGTGATCTTCCGGCGTGAGGCGGAAGCGCGGTTCGGGCGGGCGGCCGATGCCGCGTCGCACCAGCATCTGGTCGAGCCGGTTGCGCTCGCGATTGCTGGCGGCGCGATCGCGGGCGAAGGCGAGGAACATGGCGAGGACGATGAAGCGCTGCTGTCCATCGAGCACTGTGTAGACGCCCGATGTCGGGGTCGAGACAGTTACGACACCGAGATAGAGCGCCTCTTCGGGCACGTCTTCCTCGTCGAAGGAGTCACGCGCGGCATTTTCGAGATCGACGATGAGCTGGGCCACCTGGTGCGGACCCCAGACAAAGCCCGGTCTTGCAGGTCCACAACGATACCGCGCGCGGCCTGAGAACAGGTTGCGCACGCTGACGACATCCGCCCGCTTCATTCTGGAAGAGCTCCCGAACGCACCGCCGCCCAGCCCAGGAGTGACAGATGCATAGCAGAGGAGATCGAGATGATCGACAGGAAAATTGCACTCGCACAGATACTCGCGCTTATCGTTGAATCAGCGAGTGTCTTTGCTTGGGCAGGCGGCACGGGCGAGCGACTGAAGGAGGTCGAGCTGCGACTCGTTTCGCAGTCGGCGATGGCCGAGCGGCTGGCGCGGGTCGAGGTGAAGCTCGAGCTCGCGGCGGCGCAGATGACGCGGATCGAGCAGAAGCTGGAGGCGCTTTAGATGCAGTCGCTGGTGATCTAGGGGGATGCGTCGCTGTTCGGCGTTGAGGATCTGGCCGGCGATGTTGTGCGCGCGGGTGCGTTTTCGCAGTCGCTGTCGCGGGGCAACGGTGTGGGAATGCTGCTGAGCCATGTCGGGGGGGGGCGGACGGCGGCTCGATGGACGACAATGAAAGATGATGGGCGCGGACTGTTCGTGCGCGGATTCGTTTCGGGGGAGACGGTGGCGGGACGGACGGCGCTGCGGATGATCGGGGACGGGACGCTAGATGGCCTGTCGATCGGCTTCGTGGCGCGGGACCGGTCGCCGCGGGTGGTCCGCGGCCGCGAGCTGAAGCGTATCGAATTGCGGGAGATTTCGCTGGTCACGTCTCCCATGCTGCCGGGGGCGCGGTTCGGTGTGCCCGGGGATGCGATCACAACTCGCGCGAGGTGGGTGATTTGACCTAGGGTAAAGACTTTCCCCAAGGGTAAAGGGCGCGTAGGTTGGCGTCAGGATACGACCGCTATTTCGAGCGCAGACTCATTCCCGGAGCAAAGGCTCGGGCTTGAGCAAAGACTCGGGGGGCGGCGCCAAGAGGAGGAACGCCATGAAGACCAGACTACTTGCCGCCACCGCATTGACAGTCGCCGCGATGACGAGCGCCGGGGCCGCGTTTGCGCAGGCGCCGGGCTACACGCCCCCAAAGACGACGTTCGGCGCGCCGGACCTTCAGGGCTTCTGGAACAACACCTCGATCACAAGCCTGCAGCGCTCGCCGGATGCGAAGTCGCTGGTGGTGAACGAGAAAGAGGCCGAGCGGCTGGCGAACCGGAACATTCTGGTTGTGCTGACCAAGGACGACGAGGCGCAGGCCGGGCTCGATCCGAACAACACCAAGATCCTCGAGGACAAGAACAACGACCGTGGCTACAACGCCTTCTGGATCGATCCGGGCACGAAGCTGGCGACTGTAAAGGGTGAAATCCGCACGTCGTGGATTGTCGAGCCAGCGACCGGACGCATCCCGTACAAGCCGGGCGCTTCGCGCGGCGGCGGCTATGCGATCACCAATTTCGACGGGCCGGAGACGCGGCCGCAGGCCGAGCGTTGCGTGATCGGCTTCTCCGGCTCATATGGCCCCGTGATGCAGAACAGCATGTACAACAACACGATCCAGTTCGTGCAGACGCCGAGCCATGTGGCGATCCAGGTCGAGATGATCCACGACGTGCGGGTGATCCCGATCGCCGCGAGCAAGGCCGACGCGAAGCACAGCAATGTTCCGAAGTGGGGCGGCGATTCCGTTGGTTGGTATGAGGGCAACACGCTGGTGGTCGAGACGACCAATGTGCACCCGAGCCAGCGCGGCATGATCACGGCGAGCGGCAAGCTGACAGAGCGGTTCACGCGCTGGGACGACAAGCAGATCACCTACGAGTTCGAAGTGGATGATCCCGCGCTCTACAGCCAGGCCTGGAAGGGCGAGATGGCGCTGAACGCCAGCCAGCCGATGTATGAATACGCCTGCCATGAAGGCAACCACGCCATGCCGGGCATTCTCGGCGGTGCGCGCCAGCTAGAAAGCGAAGGCAAGGTGCCGGGCATGGGCCCGGGCATCGCAGCGGGTCTGGTGCTGCCGCGCGACGAAACGGGCGGCGAAGGCTTCAACTAGACATCTTGAGGATGGGATTTCTAAGAGGCGCGACTGATGAGGTCGCGCCTTTTTTGTTCCGGGCAGTAAGCGGAGGAACCTCGATGATCTCGAGACTTGTGGCTTGCGCGTTGTTTGGGTGCTGGCTCCCTGTCGGCGGCGCGCTGGCGCAGCATGCGCCGGGATATTCGCCGCCGAGGACAAGTTGGGGGGCGCCGGATCTGCAGGGCTTCTGGAACAGCACCTCGATCACCAGCCTGCAGCGTCCGGCGGGCGTCGAAAAGCTGGTGGTAAGCGAGGCGGAGGGACGTACGATCGTCAACGACAACCCGCTGATCATCATAACGCAGCAGGAGTCCGAGGCGCAGGGCAGTGATCCGAACGATACCTCGATCCTGAACGACAAGAATGCCGACCGCGGCTACAACGCTTTCTGGATCGATCCGGGAACGAAGCTCGCCGATGTGAAGGGCGAGATCCGTACATCGTGGATCGTTGATCCGCCGAACGGACGTATACCGTTCAAGCTAGGTGCAGGGCGGGCCGGCGCACAGCATTCGCCTGCGAATTTCGATGACCCCGAGACGCGGCCGCTGTTCGAGCGGTGCATCATGACGGAGTCGATGGCGGGCCCCGTGATGCAGAATGCGATGTACAATTCAACGCTGCAGGTCGTGCAGGCCCCCGGGACTGTCGTGATCGTCGCCGAGATGGTGCACCACGCGCGCATCATTCCAATCGTCGCGAATGCAGGGGAGTCGCGGCACGGGCCGGATGTGATTCCGAAATGGGCCGGGGACTCGGTCGGCTGGTATGAGGGCGACGCGTTAGTCGTTGAGACGCGCAACGTGCATCCCCAGCAGCCGAGCCTGATCTCGAAGACGGGCAAGGTGACGGAACGATTCTCGCGCTGGTCGGACACCCAGGTGCTCTATGAGTTCGTGGTGGAGGATCCTTCGCTGTACACGCAGACATGGCGCGGCGAGATGGCGCTGAACACATCGAAGCAGATGTATGAGTTCGCCTGTCACGAGGGCAATCATGCGATGCTGGGCATTCTTGGCGGCGCGCGCGAGCTTGAGGCGCAGGGGATT
>Ga0315905_10002083_pt1 | contig 21210 bp, 23 predicted proteins | sample LakEriMetagenome_5_FD_203522 | JGI IMG/M metagenome (GOLD analysis project Ga0315905, IMG submission 203522) | Freshwater fungal communities from buoy surface, Lake Erie, Ohio, United States - Buoy 4 MA121 | ecosystem: Environmental > Aquatic > Freshwater > Lake | place: USA: Lake Erie, Ohio...
CTCAATTGGATAGAGCAACTGACTCATAATCAGTAGGTCGCAGGTTCGATTCCTGCAAGGTGCACTAAAAAGTAAGTTATTAAAATAAAGGAGAAACAAATTATGGAAACAACATCTTTCATTTTAGGTATACTCTCAATTGTTGCAGTTGCTTTTATGGCTGTGATTATTTGGGGTATAGTTAAGATTAACAAGTTAACATTTGAAATAAAGGCCACTCATGAGTGGATAGATAATGGTACTCGAGATAGAGATTATAATTTTGAACAAGTTTATAAAAAAATTGTTGAAAATGATCGTCAAATATCTTATGAATTTGAACGAATTCAGAACCAGATAGCTGAGAGTCGTTCGTATACAGATTCACGTATAGATAAAGTGCTAGGTACAACTGGTGCTAAACAATTAATTAAAGGATAATAATAATTTCAACTTACTTTTTAAAGCGGCTTTTAGCCGCTTTTTTTCTTAATATATTATGATATATATAAAATATAAGTAAGTGTATTAACCCCACTTAAAATCGCTTTTTACCATATGTATAATGTATGAATATTAATAAAATATTTAGTTTATTTAAGTCTCCTGAAGAACCTGAAGAGACTATATCACAGATAGATTTATCTGAAAGTCCTGTAGTCTGGATAGGGATGTTTAAAAGATTAATCATTAATTATGAGACATTTGCTAAACAATTAATTAAATTTTTAGGTGATGCTAATCCAGATCTAGATGTTGTTGAGATTGAAAGAATTAGTGGGTATATGGTTTATGATAAAGCTTATAATCATTTATTTAAATTAGATATTATTAATCAAACACATCTTGATTGTATTCATTTATACTCAGATGATATATTTAAAAAAACATTAGACGCGGCTTTGATATATTTTGAAGGTGTAGAAGAATATGAAAGATGTATATTTTTAAAACAAATTCAAGATATAGTAAATCTTTCTTAAGAATAATTTGGCCCCACAACTTTATTTTATTATAGTATAATTACGGGTTATGAAAAAGAACGTTATAACGTAATAACGTTTATAATATAAAATAGTATATGAAACATAGAAACAGTATTTTACATGAACTCAATAAAATTGAGGGATTAACTAATCAACTTAATTTTATTGTTAATCAACAACAGCCAATTGAAGAATATAGAGCTGCTTTAGAACGTATTAGAGAATCAATTGAACAAGCTAGAGCATATATTGAGAATGAACCTATTGATGGTTATGAATTAAATGTTGCCGCACGATGAAACAATTAACAGCTGAACAAATCCAAGATAATTGGAATAAATTTTTATCTATTATTGATACTCATATTTCTGAACCTCGTCGTTCAAAATTAAAAGTATTTTATGAACAATACGCTGAACGTATTATGTTTATGCCTGCTTCTCATAAAAAAGAATATCATAATGCATTCCCAGGTGGCTATGTAGATCATGTATTACGAGTAGTACTTTGCGCTTTTAAATTAAATGAAGTTTGGGTTGATATGGGAGTAGATACTTCAACGTATACATTTGAAGAACTAGTATTTGCTTCTTTAAACCATGACTTAGGTAAAATGGGAGATGAACAAAATGAATCATATATCCCCCAGACAGACCAATGGCGTAAAGAGAAACTAGGTGAAGATTATAAATTCAATGATCGACTTGAATATATGTCAGTACCAGATCGTGGATTACATTTACTTATATCTCACGGTATTACATTTTCTAAAAATGAAATGTTAGCAATTAAGTTACATGATGGTCTATATGATGATGCTAATAAGCCATACTTAATGTCTTGGTCACCAGAAACAAAACCACGTACTGCGTTAGTGTTTATCGTGCATCAAGCAGATTTAATGGCGGCACGTATTGAGTTCGAGCAAGTATGGATGCCTAAACTTAAAGGTGAAGTAACCCAAAATAATTCATCAAATTTTACAATTGAAAAAAATAAAAAAGCACCTGTTAAAACTAAAGCTTTAAGTAATATCAAGAGTGAAGGTTTAAAAAGTTTATTAGATAATATATGATAGTTGCAATTATTATATTAAGTTTAATGGTCGTGATCTTAGGATACACGACCTTTAACTTACTTAGAAAAAATGAAAAACAAGAAGATATCCTAGTAGGATATATGTCTTATTTGAATAAAGTATCTGATATAATTGAAATGTCAGATAAAAAACTTAAAGAAATAGATGCTAAAGAATCATTCAAATCAGATGATGAAGTAGGATTTTTCTTTGAATCAGTTAAACAAATCCAAAGTATTTTAAACCAATTCAATATTAAAAATCTATGAGTGAAATAACAACAGTAGTTAAACCTAAAACAAGTGGAATGTATTTTACTCAAGAGACAGAAAATGCAATTATTGAATATAATAATACTTTAGATTATAATTTAAGAGATAAAATTTATCGTGAACGTATTCATTATGCTTTTTTTAAATTAACAGAAAATATTATTCATACTTTTAAATTTTATTATACTGAGGTAAGCAATATTGAAGATTTACAACATGAGGTAATTTCATTTTTACTCTCTAAAATTCATCTTTTTAACCCAGAAAAAGGAGCTAAAGCATATTCATATTTTGGTACAATTGCTAAACGTTATCTTATTATTTCAAATACTAAAAATTATAAAAAACGAGTAGATAAAGCACCAATTGAAGAACTTGAATCAGATGAGAAATATAGTTACTCGTTATCAGATGACCCTGTAGATAAACTTTCTTTATTTTTAGATGAATTCACAGGATATTGTTCTAAAAATATATATAAACTTTTTCCTAAAGAAAATGATGCTAAAATAGCAGACGCTATTCTAGAATTATTTCGTAAAAGAGAGAATATAGAAATTTTTAATAAAAAAGCACTATACATATATATCCGAGAAATAATTGATGTTAAAACTCCTAAAATCACTAAAATAGCTAATAAATTATATGATATGTTTAAAGAACATTATTATTTCTATTTAGAGAATGGTTATACAAATTTTCCATAATCATATTTATGGATAAATAAATATAATGAATGGTTTAGATAATATTGTATTTGGTGGTAAAAAATTTTCTGATATATTAGAAGAGATATATAATAATCAAAAGAAAAAAGAAAAACAAATCTCTGCTCTAATAGCAGAACTTAAACCATTAGTAAATGAAATAGGTGATGCTACTTTGATTGTTCCTTTAATTAAAGAATACTTAGAAATAGGTGTTAAAAATGATGAACAATTAATTAAAATGGCAACTATTATCCAGCGTGTTATGAATAATAACGGCACAGCTGAGAATGGTTTTGGTATTTCTGAAGAAGAAAAAGCTCAATTACTCGCTGAAATAGATAAATTTAAAGAAGGAGGTGAGTAATGGCTTTACAAAATTGGACAAATAAAGGTCTTAAAACTATCTTTAAAAACAGTGGTGGGAAAACTACTGATCAGTCAAATGCCTCTCAACAGCAGATTTTCTTTTCATCTTATAGGGTTAGAGATATAGTTTTAGATAAAGATTTTAAAGATCCAAATAGTGAAAATGATCCTTCTCATGATTTTGAATATTTTGGTGGGTGGAATGGTATAGGTACTATTATTATAGAACCTGTTGATGATGGTGGTGTCACTAATGAAAGACCTCCTATTGATTTTGCTATACCTTTTTTCCCTAATATAAAACATTATCCTCTTAAAAATGAAATTGTTTGGGTTATACAATTAGCTGATGCTGATGCTGGAGCTAATATTTCACAAACAACTAATTATTATTTACCACCAATTAATATTTGGAATAGCCAACTTCACAACGCTATACCTTATATACCCCCAGATGGAGTTTCCTCAGCTACATTACCAAATTATCAAGCTATTGAAAGTGGATCATCAGGAGGAGTTAGAAGAGTAGATGATGAAGGAACTGATATAGATTTAGGATCTACATTTAATGAAAGTAATGCTATTGATAAACATCCTTTATTACCATATGAAGGAGATATAATTTATGAGGGACGTTTTAGTAATTCATTAAGATTCGGATCAACAGTTAGTGAAGCTATTCATGCTAATAATTGGTCATCTGAAGGTTATGATGGAGATCCTATCACTATTTTAAGGAATGGACAATCATATAATCAATTTGGAGTGGATGGGACAACTGATCCTTGGGTACCATGTGTTGAAAATATAAATGAAGACCAATCTTCAATATATTTAACTTCTACTCAACAAGTACCTTTAAACCTAATTAGTGATATCCCTTCATCATATGATTTAACAGGGTTAAAAGAAACTCCTGTAACCCCAACTCAATTCGCAGGTAATCAAATTCTTTTAAGTTCTGGTAGATTAGTTTTTAATGCTAAAAATGACCATATACTTCTAAGCTCAGATAAATCTATACATTTATCATCTAATACTTCTATTAATTTAGATACAGGTGATCAAATAGTTTTAAATACAGATAATGCTAAAGGTAAAATAACATTAATATCTGATAAAATATATTTAGGTTTACCCGAAAGCCCAGGAGCTGAAGGATACCCAGGAGCTGCTCTTCAATCTTTAGTTTTAGGTGAAGATTTAGTACAAGTTTTAAATTCAATATATTTAATGCTTAGAAAAATACAAGAAGCTATGAAAAATTCAAATATACCATCTGATATAGGTAATTTATCTGATGTTTCATTAGTTAATGCGGCTGCTGGATTAAGCACACAAATAAAATCATTTAAAAAACTTATTGGTGAACCTAAAAGTAGTCCTTTATTATCTAAAACAACTAAAACATATCGTTAAATGGCTTATAATTTACCTTTACCCACTTCAGGACTTACAACAAACCAGTTAGGTTCTTTTGATATAGGATCTAATACTTTTGGCCCTAATGAAAGTATTAATACTAATGAAGCTATAGAAAAAAATATAATTTTTGAAGGAATAATTATTGATAAAGACGCTAAACCCATCCCAGGTGTTACTGTTACTTTCTCACAAACCCCTGATCTTAATTCTCCCCCAGATAAAATTATTAAACCAATAACTAAAACTCTAACAACTGACTCAAAAGGAGAATGGTCAATAACATATCCTTTAACAGATATTAATCTTAAATATGTTGATATAATATTTGTTAAACCTGAATATAAAACTGAAAAAGTAAAAAAACCACGAGTTACTAAAACTTATCCTGTTGAAGAATTTACAGTTGAAAAAATTTCAACCTCAGAAAATGAACCTCCATATGAATATAGAGTTGGTAATGAAATTTTTAAAAACGCTGATCAAATAAAAGCTAAGAAAGACGCTGATGATTATCAAACTAAAATGAGTAACCCTAAATATAAAGGGGCTAGTGTTGTAAAAATTAAGAAAAAATTAACTAAATCTCCTCCTATTAAAGAAGCTTTACAAAATTTAATTCAACCTATACTTGATGAAATAAGTGAAGCTGAAGTGAATCAATCTGATAAGATTAATAGTCGAAAAGTATTTCCTTTAGTTAAATTATCTTATTTAATAGCTATAGGTAAAGAAAAAGCTAAAGAAAAATTAATACCTTTTATAATGAAGATATTATTAAAATTTGGTTTACCTGTGGTACAAGCTATAGCTAATAAAATTTCTATTGATAAAGTTAAAGATCAAATCCTTTGCCCAACCATATCTGCCTTACAAAATTTAACTAAACAACGAAATAAAATTACTAAACAAATAAATAGTCTTTACAAATCTATATCTACTATGGCTAAAGTATCTATGGGAATAGAAACAGCCATGTCCGCTTTAAAAATTGGTATCATAGCTATTGGACTTGTGCCTTTCCCCATGCCTCCAGCTGTACCTGTAGTAGCATCTAAACTTGAAGAATTATTAAAAAGATTTGGTGTTTTTGTGAATGTGGCTACATTAGCTTTAGCTGCTTTTGGTACTGTTTTAGGAATAATATTAGGTTTATTAAATGGATTGGATGCTCTTTTACAAATATGTCTTCAAAGTCAAAATGAAGCTATATCTGAAGGTAATGGAAATAATGGAGGTGATGGAAACAATGGAAATAATGGAAATAATAGAGGTAACGCTGGTCAAATAGCTATTGAAACTTTTGAAAAAATTAATGATGAATTAAATTTATTTGTTAATGAGTCAACTGGTGTTAATAACCAAATTGTTATTAATAATAAACAAACATATAAAGGATTTACTTTAAAATTAGTATTAGATCCTTATAGCCCATTACAATATCCTAAACGTTATGCTCAAGCATTAACATTAACAGGAGTCCCAGTATTAAGAACAGATTCATCATTTGCGTCAGATCCTCAGATATTAATAGAACAATTAAAATTCCTTATAGATTCAAATCCTGATTTAACAGCTGGATAATTAAATATTTATATATATGAAAATAGATTTATTAAAAAAGTTAATTAAAGAAGCAGTTCATGAGGCAATTCAAGAAGAAATTAAAGATATACTTCTTGAAGCAGTACGAGCTCCTAAAACTGTAGTTAATGAAAATGCTAATCCTATTCCTTATACTACAAAACCTTCAACCATCAACCCAGATATTAAACGTAATTTACGTAATATGATAGGAGGTGAATTTGATGCTACTATAGTAGCTAATTCATCACATACTCAACCAGCTTATACTCCTCCTCCTATTAGCACAACAGGTGAAGGTTCAAGTTTACCTGGTGGTGAAGTAAGTTTAGATCAAATAATGGGATTAATGAGTACTAAATAATGGCTGTACAAATATCATATCGTCATCCTTTAGATATAGATAAAAGAGTAGCTATAGGAGTATCTATTCCATTTAATGGTCCTGCTGTTTTTAATCCTATATATATAACTAGTGATCAAATTAAATCTAATATAATTAATTTTATATTAACAAATAAAGGAGAAAAATTATTTCAACCTAATTATGGGGCTGATTTAAGAAGAATGATTTTTGAGAATATAAATGAAAATAATTTAAAAACTTTAGAAATTAAATTAACTAATGATATACAAAATACTTTTCCAAATGTAAAAATTCAAAGTTTAATTTTTTCTCAACCTACTTTTCAAGAATATTCTTTACAATTAGATATAACATATACTTACTTTAATAATTCTTCTCAAAATATTCAAATATTATTATAAAATATAAATGGCTACAGAAAATAGAGATATAAAATACTTAAATAAAGATTTTGGTGATTTAAGGAATGCTCTTATTGAATTTACTAAAACTTATTTCCCTAGCACTTATAATGATTTTTCCCCATCATCCCCTGGTATGATGTTTATGGAAATGTCAGCTTATATAGGTGATGTTTTATCATTTTATCTTGATAATCAAATTCAAGAAACTTTTGCTCAATACGCTAGACAAGAAAGTAATTTATATTCTTTAGCTTATATGTTAGGTTATAAACCTAAAGTAACAGGAGCTGCTACTGTATCTATTGATTTTTACCAAAAAATTCCTTTAGCTGGAGGTGAACCAGATTATGATTATGCTGTTTATATTCCAAGTAATATAGCTTTATCTTCTAATATAGCTGGTGCTTCAAATTTTTTATTAACTAATCCTGTAGATTTTTCTTTTTCTAGCCATCAAGACCCCACAGAAATAACAGCTGTTCCTCCTACAACACCTGGTGGTCCTGTTGAATATTATCTTCTTAAAAAAACTAAAGAAGCAGTTTCTGGGAATATTCAAACTAAAACATTTACTTTTGGAACAGCTCAGCGATTTCAAACAATTGAAATTAATGATTCTAATATTATACAAATATTAGATATTGTAGATAGTGATGGTAATATATGGTATGAAGTACCTTATTTAGCCCAAGAAATGGTTATAGATAATATAACTAACACAGAGACAGACTCAGGAGAGGTACCTTATTTATTACAATTAAAAAAAGTACCTAGAAGATTTGTATCAAGATTTATCTCACCTTCAGTTCTTCAAATTCAATTTGGAGCAGGCACAACCACAGCTAATGTTGAAGAAGAAGTAATCCCTAACCCAAATAATATTGGATCAACCTTAACAAGAGGAATTTCCCCATCTTTTGTTAATACAGCTTATGATCCAGCTAATTTTTTGTATACTAGCACATATGGTATTTCTCCTTCTAATACTACTTTAACTATTAGATATTTAACAGGAGGTGGAGTATCAGCTAATATACCTGCTAACTCTCTTAACACTATATCTAACACAACAAGTATTACTTTTCCATCAGGTATAAGTGGAGTGTTAGCTGAAGAAATTAAAAACTCAGTTGTAATTAATAACCCAGTAGCAGCTAGTGGTGGTCAAAATGGAGACACAGTTGAGGAATTAAAACTTAACTCATTAGCAGCTTTTGGTACTCAATTAAGAACAGTGACTCAAGCTGATTATATTATTAGAGCTTTAAGTTTACCATCTCAATATGGATCTTTAGCTAAAGTCTATGCTGAACCAGAAAAACTAGAAAATTTAACCCCAGGTGAATCTTTATCAGCTACAAACTTATATGTTTTAGCTTATGATAGTAATAAAAATTTAAAAGCAGCTTCACCAAGTTTAAAAAATAATTTAAAAAAATACTTATCTCAATATAGAATGGTTAATGATTCTATTAAAATTAGAGATGGTTATGTTATTAATATTAGTGTTGGATTTGATATAATTGTATTACCTAATTTTAATAATAATGATGTGCTGCTTAGATGTGTGAATGCTATTAAAGGTTATTTTAATATTGATAAATGGCAAATGAATGAACCTATTATTTTAAAAGATATATATATATTATTAGATAAAATAAATGGTGTTCAAACAGTTAGTGATGTGAATATCACCAATTTAATAGGAGGTAATTACTCTCCTTGGGCATTTGATATACCTGGAGCTACAAGTGGGAATGTAATTTATCCTTCTGTGGATCCAATGATCTTTGAAGTCAAATTCCCAGATATCGATATTAAAGGACGCGTTGTATCTTTATAATTTTTTATATTTATAATTAAAAATGGCTGTTTATAAGATTTTTCCAACTAAAGATGCTACTATCTATTCATTATACCCTAGTAAAAATACTGGTTTAGATGAAATTATAGAAGCTTCAACTATTATTACTAATGCTTCATCTTTACCGCATACTAGTAGATTTTTAATTCAATTCTCTACTAGTGAAATTAATGATATTATTAATAATAAAATTAGTGGATCTCAATGGCAAGCTAATTTTAGAGGATATTTATCTAATTTAGAAGGATTAAATTTAGATACTCGATTAGAATTTTACCCTATCTCATCTTCTTGGAATATGGGCACAGGTAAATATAATTATTCTCCTGAAACACAAAATGGTGTTAGCTGGACTTGGAGATCTTACTCAGGTAGCAATGCTTGGACTACAAGCGGATTTTCAGCTTATGTTACTGCTTCATATAGTGGAACATTAGGAGGAAGTACATGGTATACTGGATCATCTAACCCTACAGTTTTACCTATATTTTCAACTCAGAGTTTCACTTATTTTGATACAGGTGATATTAATACTAATATCACTAATATGGTTAAAGCATGGTATAGTGGTACTATTGATAATAACGGTTTAATAGCTAAACAAGCTGTTGAATTTATTTATGATGATAACTATCAAATTAAAACACAGTTCTTTTCTAGAGATACTAGCACTATTTATCCTCCTCAATTAGAATTTAGATGGAGAGATTATATATTTAATACAGGCTCTTCTACTAATACTACATTAAACACTACCCATGCTACTATAGCTATTAATGAAAACCCAGGTATTTTCTATCCTGAAAGTATAAATAAATTTAGAATTAATAGTAGACCAACATATCCAACAAGAACTTTTCAAACAGCTTCCTATTATACAAAAAATTATTATCTTCCAACGTCATCATATTATTCAATAAAAGACTTGGATACTAATGAAGTTGTTATAGATTACGATGATCAATATACTCAATTAAGTGCTGATGAACAAGGTAGTTATTTTACATTATATATGAATGGTTTAGAACCTGAAAGATATTATAAGATTTTAATTAAAACTATTATTAATGGTTCAACAATAATTTTTGATGATAATTATTATTTTAAAATCATAAATGGCTAATTATACTTTAAATAGAACTGTTTTTAAAAAAGAAGCTTATGAAAATGCTATAGATACTTCTTTCGCTCAAGTATCAACACCTACTCCTCCTTTAGAAGATACTATCACAATAGAAGAATTTTTTAGTTTATATGATATTCTCTTTTATGATATACCAACTATAGGAGAAGTAAATTCACATGAATATATAGCTCAAACAAGTGGTGAATATGCTGATTTTGATAAAACAAATGAAGAAATTCAAGCATTATTAGATGAGATAACTGAATTAAGAAGACAAAATTTAGATTTAAATCAACAAGTTATTAATCTACAAATCTCAGCTAGCTCACCTCCAACTGTTACTTAATATTACCCCTAATGTCAGCTATAATTAATCAAATAAACCCAGTTACTTTTGAGTTACAAACATATACACCTCAAGATTTAACATCTATCCCTTCTGAAAAAATTAACTCAGATTGGGGAGGAACTAGTAGTTATGCCGAATGTACTATTATATCAGCTGATGGTAATTTTCAAATAACTGATCAAAATTTTAATAGTTCTTTAGGATCTACTTTTGTATCATCTGATGGTGTATCTTATAATGTTGATTTAGATCCTGAAAAAGTTTTAATAAATAAAGGATTCACTAGTGGTGAATATAATGTAGTTTTTAGATTTTTAAGAAATGAATTAAGTTCATCTTCTGATAATCGACCTTATCTTATTAAAGAAATATCAGCTGATAGAACAGAATTAAGAATAGTATCAAATTTCATAAATAATGATGATCTAATAAAATTTGTGACAGAATTTAGATCTAGGCCTAATTCTGGGTATTTTCAAGATTTTTATCTTAATTTTGGCAGTAATAATTTAATTATAGCTAATAATTTATTAATTGATAATTCAAAAGAAAAATATGATTTATTAATTAATTTATATGAACCCTTACCTCAACAATTTAGGCTAAGAGAACCATTATGGATAGTAACTCAACCAGCTGACCCTTTAGCTTTTAATGTTAAATTTCAACCTAAAGTAGTTAAACCTAAAGTTTTCACTCCAACTCTTAAGAGTGCTAATTTTAATATACCTATAAAAGATAAAACTAATAATTCAACAACATATCTTACTTATAATCAACTAATAACATCTTCTTCAATCACACCATATCAACAACTTCTTTCTTATTTAGAAGAAAAAAGTATTGATATAGGTGTTGATTATACTAAATTTGAAAATTTTGTACATTTCTCTTCAGCTAAAACTAGAATAGAAAATTTTTATTTTAAATTAAAACTAATTAATCAGTATAGACTTGAAATTAGAGATTTAGAAGCCTCTTCAACTAACTATGATCCTGTAAAAGCCAATGTGGTCCTCATCCAGGATAAAATTAGTAATGTAATTAAGAATTTTGATGGTTATGAATATTTTTTATATTTTACTTCAGGTTCAGAATATGCTTATCCTAAAAGTGCTACTACCCTAACTCCTCCATATAGTTTATTAGCTACATCAAGTGCAGCTGCTCAGTCATGGTTAACATCATCACTAGAAAGTGCTTCTATTTATGACGCTAATAATAAAGATTACCTATATTACACTATCCCCGATTATTTAAGGGAAGATCCTCAAAATGACCCATATAAGATTTTTATTGATATGATGGGACAATATTATGATAATATATGGATTTATTATAAAGATGTTTCTAATCGTTATAATGGAGATAATAGATTAAATTACGGTATATCTAAAGATCTAGTAGCGGATGCTATTAAATCATTTGGATTAAACATTTACCAAAATAACGCTTCCTCAGATGATTTATTTAATGCTTTTATAGGATACAACCCAAATAGTACAGCTCGTAAAGTAACTTCAGCTACATTACCTCCAAAAGCTGATAAAGAAGTTATAACAACCTATGAATTTGTCTCTCAAGAATCTTTAAATATACCTTTAAATGATGTAAGTAAAGAAATATATAAACGTATTTACCATAATTTACCTTATTTATTAAAATCCAAAGGAACAGTCGCTGGTTTGCAAAACATCATCAGCATGTTTGGTATAACTAGCTCTATTTTAACTATAAAAGAATTTGGAGGTGTATATAGCTTACCTGATAGCCCTAATATAGCATCTTATCCTGGAGCGCAAATAGTAACAGGGATTGGAGATGTTATTCCTGATAATATAGAAATCATATCAGATACTAAAGCTTCTTCATCAATGGTTCCTATAGTCACTTTAGATGGAGACAATACTTATAAACCAATGGTATTACCAATGGTTAAAAGTGTATTCCAAGAACCATGGTATGATTCTCCAATTAAAAAAAGTTTATCCCCTAGTGTTAATACTATAGAAATAGGATTTTCTCCACAAAATGATCTTGATAATTATATTAAAGACATTACTTCTCAAACAGATATTGGAGCACTTATAGCTAATCCTATTCTTGATTATCTTGGATATAGTCCATATTATGCTTCTGTTTTGAGTTTTGCTTCTCTTACTTTAGATAATAATACTTATGATTTAATGTCTTATATTAGATTAATAAAATATTTTGATAATTTATTATTCTTAATGATTAAAGATTTTACTCCAGCTAAAACAAATCTTAAATCAGGAATTATTATTAAACCGCATCTATTAAATAGAAGTAAACTTGATACTCCTAAAGCTTATATAAATAGTAGTTCATATACAAGTTTAATACCTCCCTCAGACCAAGTTATAGGAGGTACAGGAGGTGCATTTGATAAATTTAATACTCTAACTCACCCTTCAAATAGTCAATTTTGGTATGAACAAATACCTACTCCTTTAGGTTACACTAGTTCATATCATAAAGATCAATCTGAATTTTATAATGGTGAATTACCTAATTATCCTTTAATAGTAACTAACGGAGAAGTTAATGCTTTAAATATATTAAAGAATAATCCAACTTACTTAAATTTCCAAATAGTCAATTTCTCAAACCCCTCAGCTTCATTTATAAATGGAGGTGATCCTGGGTCAAATACTATAGCTTTATGGTTTGACGCTACAGAAGGAACATTTAATACACCTAATATATATCTCCCACCTAATTATGGCCCTGGACTTAGTGGAATTACTAACTCACCAAATAGTACTCCAACTTCAACAGTTCCAGATTCATTACCTATAACTACAGATAGGGGAGGATCATCAGGAGGTGGAACAGGTGGTAGCATAATAGGAGGTGGAGGTAGAAATACTTACCCTGATGCTCCTCAATCATCAAGATAATATAAAATTAATATTTATTATTAAAAAATATGGCTACAAGTGCTACTGTTTATGGAGTTGCTAATATTAAAGGTTATAAAATGATGAAAATTAGCAAAACTTTTAATGGGGAAGATATATCACCTTTATTATATAATTTACAATCTGTAACTATACCCTCAACTAATTTTGGAGCTTTAACATTTAATATTATTAGTGCGTATAATTACCCTAGTTATTTTCTATATTATGTATCTGTAGTGCCTTTATCTACCACAGCCACATTTAATGCTGGGCCATCTGTTAATCTTAGTCCTGGCTTATCTGGTTTTGTTGGAAATGATTATGATGTATATTATGGTACTGTTAATACACCTCAATTTTCTAATTATATTATGGCTCCTGAATATGGATGGAGAGGAGGTATAAGTACACCTTCTAATTTTAGTCTTATAATAAATGGTATAGCTGATAGAGCCCCTGTTCAAGACTCAAATTACGCTTCTCCATCTTGGTCTAATATTAGATATAATGGTTCAAGAATTAGTTCATTTGATTTTAATGTAGCTGCTCCTCTTAATCCTCCTTTGCCTAAAACAATTGGTGGAGGCAGAACATCCACCACCGCAAACAATAATGCAGACACAAGAAATAAATAAAATATAAAATCTGTATATAGAATATGATTAATAATACATCTTTATTCACTGATCTTGATACTCAAAATTATAATTATGGTACACGTACTGATATTCCTGTAGCTGAAAAAAATCAAACTTATTTTGCTTATTGGGATGGTATAGGAGGTACAGGAGCTGAAATACCAAACCAAACTGCTTATTTTATTAAATATATAATTGATACAGAAGGTAATGTTACTAACCCTGAACCAAACTCATCAGGAACTAGAAAAGAAGCTATAGGTTTATATAATTTAACTAATAATTTTGAAGTCGGAAAAAAAGCTATTATTAAATTAATAGAATCAGACCCAACTATAGATACTATATCTAAAGACTCAGATATATTAGGTACTTATACTATAACTGGTATAGGGACATTAAAAAATATCATGACTACAGAAATAGGTAAAAAACCTAGTGATTATTTAGATACTATGAGTTTTTATGACCCTAAAAAACCTGATTCTTTTTTAGAAACTGTACCTTTTTTTAACGCTAGATATAAATGGGCTAGTTCTTACGCTTACACTAAAGCTATTGAACAATCAGCTTCATATGTTGAACCAGTATGGCAAAACGGTTGGGATAACGCTCAAATAACACCCCCATCTAATCCTCCCCATATATATCCTTATAGAACAATCCAACCATTAACTTCTTCATTAGATGCAGGTACAAGAGTTAGATTTACTTTACTTATATATTTAAGTCAAATAAAATTCGCAGTTCCTAATGATTTACCTGCTGGTAGTTGGAATAGTAATGCTGCTAATAATAATAGTATTTATTTTAGAATAAAAAACCATACTACAGGACAAAATATTTTTGGATCAGGTTGGATAACCCCAACATCTACAGATATTAATAGTCCTAATGGATATTGGTTTGAAACAGGTTGGAGAGATGTTAAATTAACTGATAAAATTGTTGTTACAGCTCAATTAGCTAATAACGCCTCAGGTTCAGGAGCTAACTATAAAGCTATCCGTATAGACAATGATAGTTTATTTTCAGCTGAACAAGAATATAATCCAGGTCAATTAATAGCTGGGTATAATATGGCTTATAGTCCATATTTTAGAAAAATTGAACATTATTTTGACCATAGTACACTTAGTTTTTCTAATGATATGGAATCTATTTTTGGTTCAAGTCTAGCTCAATCAGTAACATCTGATCAACAATTATTTGGTTTTAGTCCTTCAACTATTCCTTTTGGTAATCTTCAAATTGGAGATTATATTAGATTTGAATATAACCCAGACATGGTCCATAGAATTATAGGCCTTACCGCTAGATCATCATCAGTTGATGGATCAGTAACCTCATTATCTATGAATGTAGCTCCAAGTTTATTCCCAATACCATCAGGTAGTGATAATAGTGATATAACTTCTAGTATAAATACAGATCATTTCACTATATATAGAATAGAAAATGATGGTAGATATGTTATTTTAGATGTACCTAAAACATCAAAAGGAAATGCTTACTCAGGTATACTCCAATCAGAATTTTCATCTCAAGAATTATTAACTAAATATGATAAATTAATTACTGATTTAACATCAAAAGAAATAATTCAATAATATTTATAATAAAATAATCTATATAAAATGGGATATCTTAACAATTCAATAGTTACAGTTGACGCTATTTTAACAAGAGCTGGGAGAGCAGCTTTAGCTAGAGGCGATGGTTCTTTTAAAATTACACAATTTGCTTTAGCAGATGATGAAATTGATTATACTAATTATAACCCAAATGATCCTCGAGGAGCAGCTTTTTATGGAGCTGCAATTGAAAACATGCCTTTATTAGAAGCATTTCCTGATGAGACTCAAGCAATGAAGTATTTACTTACTACTTTACCTAGAGGTTCATCTAAAATTCCTGTTATTGATTTAGGGTTTAGTGTTATATCTTTAGGTCAAGGAGCATCAGTAGCTATTACTCCTCAAACACTTAATTATTTAGGTGGCACTCAAACATATGAATCTTCAGGATATGTAGCTACAATAGCTGATACTAGACTATTTAATACAGTTAATGGTGTAGGTATTAATACAGCTAATGCTACTAATTTAAACTCAACAGGTACAGTTGGAGCTCAAGTGTCTAAAACAGTTATAGGTACAACTATTAATTTATCAGCTACAACTGTTAATTCTCTATTCCCTTCAGGAGTTAATACTTTATATACTTCATTAACAGTTGTAGGTAGAGATAGTGGAGCTCGAGTTGTAGTTCCTGTTGTACTTAATAAAAATTCTAATAGTTAATAAAAATATTTAAATAATGTCTTTTACAAGATTAGATCCTCAAGATTTTTTAATTAGTGTTGATTCAGTTACAGCTCCTGTCTGGTCAAATACTTCTTCAGTCAATTTAACTTCTTTTACAACTAATAATACTCAAGTTAGTAGTGATAGTGGTCAGTATTATGTTAATGCTTATAATGATAATGAAGTTCAATTCGCTGTAGCTTATGGGCATAGAAATGGATCTGGATCTATATATTATTATGCTGGAGCCCCAGGTTTAAGTCCTACAAAAACAGTTTATGATCAATTTAAAAATATTATATATGGTGAAGACGAAGGAGCAGTGTTTAACTTTTCAGGATTTGAATCAGATGATTTTTATGCTATAGTATTTAATAGAGCTCGTTATAAACAAGCTTTACTTCCAGGTAGTATTCAAATTAGTGGTTTAGTGAGTAGTGTTAAAATAACAGATAATAGTGCTATATCAACAGTTGTAGATTACTTAAACTGTGGTAGAGTATTTAGATTAGGATCTGGTAGTTTTGGAGATGGTAAAATGCCTTCATCAGCAACAAATGGTTCATATGGATTTTTACTCCCTGATATAGGAGTTATTCTCTTAAACCCAACAGCTTGTGGTATAACTACTAATAGAAATGCTAATACAGATGGAAATAATCCTCAAACTGTTATTAATGAAATCTCAGATTTCTATGCTAATTTTCAAGAATCTATAACTTCAGATTTTGTATTTGTACGAGCTAGAAATGCTGAATACAATTACTCATGTAATCCTAGTTTCTTTCAATCTAGTAGTTTAGGTTTAGTTTTATATCCTGATTTTGCTCAGAACCCTCAAACTTTTATTACTACAATAGGTTTATATAATGATAATAATGAGTTATTAGCAGTAGCTAAATTATCAAAACCACTTAAAAAAGACTTTACTAAAGAAGCTTTAATACGTGTTAAATTAGATTTTTAAATGAATGGGTGCTTTCAAATCATTAACAGGTCAAGATGTTATTATATCTCCTTTAGTAGTTTATGGTAACTCACTTACAGGTTTTTCTCTTAAAGGTAAAAATGTTCCTTTTGGTTCCCCAGATGATATCTCTAACTCAAATGGATTCCCATCAGCATCATTAATTTATACTTCTATTAAACAATTATATTACAGTAATAATTTACCTAATCCTGAAGCTACATATAGTAGTTCTTTAAACGTTCGTAGATTTGATAATTTCATTCAAAGTGATCTTTATGCTCCTATGAATTTTCCAACTGGATATGGAGATGAAATAACAGTGATCAGTATAAATAAACCTTTCTTTGGGGATTATTTAAAACCTAGTAGTTTAAATATCGCTGGAGCGGTTGATGATGGAGAAGGAAATATGAGAGATGGAGATGTGAATGGCCTTATAGTTGGTAGAGTTATTTATTCTCATGGTATAATAATTTTTACTGATGGAAGAACAGCTAACGCTAGTACTTTCCAATCCGCTAAAACTATTTATGAGACCCAATATAAATGCACTATTAGACCAGATGAATTTAATTACTCACAAAATCCTACTATATTAAAAACAACTCGACCAACTAACCCTATTTCAGCTAATGGTCAACCTGTTGATTTTGGAGGAGTTGTTGAAGATTTTGTAACTGGATCATCTTTTGCTCCATATATAACAGCTGTAGGTTTATATGACTCTAATAATGTATGTTTAGCTGTTGGTAAATTAGCTTTACCTATACCTACAAGTAGAACAACAGATATGAATATAATTGTAAGTTTAGATAGATAACATGCCTTTACAAAAAATAGCACCTGAAGATTTTGTTTTTAGTAATGAAATAATTACTGATACATGCTGGAGAAATGCTAATGGTCGTCTTTTAGATGATACTTCTCCATCTTTTAATTCTTTTACTTTCACAAATGGAAATCCTAATGCTTCTCCTAGTAATAATATGACTATTACCACTTATGGAAGTACTGGAAACCCACAATTTAGTGTAGCTACTGTAGATGGAAATAATGGATTAGGAGCCATACAAAATATTGTTACTGGCTGTAAAAATACCCCTATAAGTTGGGGAGGATCTAATAAAACTAGTTTAACAGTAGTATCAATAGCTAGAGGAAGCTACAAATCAGCCCTACTACCAGGTAGTTTTCGTCTAGGGACTCTTACAGATAATAGTAATATGGGCCAACCCCAAATATTAAACTGTGGTAGAGCATATAATGTAGTTACTGGAACTGTATTACCTGGAGGTGGATTTACTTATGGCTTCTCATCCACACCTGAGCAGATACAAGGACTTTTCCTCCCAGATGTTGGATTAATTTTATTAGATAGTTTTCCTGGAACTAGTGATTTTACTCTTAGAACAGAAGACCCCACCCCAACCACTCAAGTTTTTATTAGAGCTAGAAACTTTGAATATAATTATTCTATGAACCCTAGTTTTATTTCTGGTAGTACTGGAGATTTATGGTTTAAACAATTTGATTATCATCCTCAAACTTACATTACTTCTATTGGTTTATATAATGATGATGGTGTATTAATGGCTACAGCTAAATTACCTCAACCATTTAAAAAAACTTTTGAAACAGAATTATTAACAAGTGTTACTTTAAGATTTTAAACATGAATAACTGGTTTTGGTATGAAAATATGGAAGTCAAAGAATTTAAAACAATAGAAGATTTCCCACAAGATTGTTTTGGTTTCATCTATGAAATTAAAAACACAATAACAGGTAAGTTCTATATTGGTAAAAAAAGTCTTTACCATAATTTAAAGAAAAAATTAACTAAAAAAGAACTAGCTGAACAATCTGGCCCTGGTAGGAAAGCAACTACTAAAAAAATACAAAAAGAATCTGACTGGACCACATATTGGGGTTCTAATAAAGAAATATTAGAAGAAATAAAAACAAGTGGTAACTTAGCATTCACTAGAAAAATTATTAAATTAGTAAGAACTAAAAAAGAGTTAACTTACTGGGAAACTGCTTATCAATGTAAGTACAATGTTTTATTTGTAAACAGTTATAATGATAATGTGTTAGGAAAATTTTTCAAAAAAGATTTTGCTCCTAATGCTCTTTTACATACATTATGATGTATGGTGAACCAATTATTAGTAACTTTAGTAGATTCTGTTTTAGGTAAAGGTAAAAACACCTCTAAAAACAATCGGGCATATGCTTGTCCGTTCTGTAAACATCATAAGCCTAAACTTGAAGTAAATATGGATACTAATGCTAAAGGTGATAACCCATGGCATTGTTGGGTATGTAATACCAAAGGTAGAAAATTATCACGTTTATTTAAACATCTAGAAACTACACCTGATAAACTCCAAGCATTATATTCTTTAGTAGGCACTTCTAAATCAGAACATACAGATGTTAATTTAGAACAGGTTAAATTACCTGAAGAATTTATTCCGCTAATTGATGTGACAGCCAATAATCTCATTGGTAGACGCGCTTTAGCTTACCTAAAACGCCGTGGTATTACTAAATATGATATCCTAAAATACAATATTGGTTACTGTGAACATGGACCATACTCTAACATGGTTGTTATACCTTCATATGATGAAAAAGGTAATTTAAATTATTTTACATCTAGAGGATTTGAAGAATTTTCTAGATCCAAATATAAGAACCCAAATGTATCAAGAAATATTGTTCCGTTTGAATTTTTTATAAACTGGAATGTACCTATCATCTTATGTGAAGGTCCATTTGATATGATGGCTATTAAACGCAATGTAATACCATTATTAGGCAAAAACATCCAGGATAAATTAAAGAAAAAACTTGTTACTTCACAAGTACAAAAAATATATATAGCATTAGATAAAGATGCTATTAAACAAGCTCTTTCATTTTGTGAAGATTTATTAAATGAAGGAAAAGAAGTTTATTTAGTAGAGTTAAAAGATAAAGACCCAAGTGAAATGGGTTTTGAAAATTTTACTAAATTAATCCAAACAACCCAACCATTAACATTCTCAAACTTATTTGAGAAAAAACTAGAACTAGTATGATAGAAAAAAATGTTCATGTCTATAAAAAAAGTGTTACTCGTATTTTAGATATAGACCCCACATCTAAAAGAGTTAGTATTTTAGATAATCGATTTTATAGTCGAAACCAAGACTACTACCCTTCAGTAACAAGCATATTACAGTTTATGCCTAAAGGTAAGTTTTTTGAAACTTGGCTTAAAGATGTAGGACATAATGCTGATGTTATAGCTAGAAAAGCAGCAGATGAAGGTACACAAGTACATGATGCTATTGAAAAGTATCTTAAAGGAGAAAAAATACAATGGTTAAATGAAGAAGGATATTCTAATTATTCAATGGATGTTTGGAAATTAATTCTTAAATTTCATGATTTTTGGACTACATATAAACCTACTTTAATTGAAAGCGAAATCCACCTATTCTCAGATCAATATAAATACGCAGGAACATGCGATTTAGTTGTTGAAATTGATAGAGTAAGATGGTTATTAGATATTAAAACTTCAAATTCAATCCATACATCTATGGATTTACAATTAGCTGCTTATGCTCAAGCATGGAATGAGACATTTGAAGAAAAAATAGAAAAAACAGGCATTATTTGGTTAAAATCTTCTAAACGTGGTGAAGGAAAAGGAGATAAAATTCAAGGTAAAGGATGGGAGATATATGAACCAACACGTACCTTTGAAGAAAATTTAAAATTATTTAATTCTATACATGAATTATTTAAACTTGAATATCCTAATCCAAAACCATCTTCTGAACAATTTCCTATTGAAATTCAACTAGACC
>Ga0315905_10002084_pt1 | contig 21207 bp, 20 predicted proteins | sample LakEriMetagenome_5_FD_203522 | JGI IMG/M metagenome (GOLD analysis project Ga0315905, IMG submission 203522) | Freshwater fungal communities from buoy surface, Lake Erie, Ohio, United States - Buoy 4 MA121 | ecosystem: Environmental > Aquatic > Freshwater > Lake | place: USA: Lake Erie, Ohio...
CGCGGCGCACCTCAAAGATGAGCTGATGCCGAAGTACGCCGAGCTCATCTACAACGGCTTCTGGTTCAGCCCGGAGCGCGAGATGCTGCAGGCCGCGATCGATCACAGCCAGGCACGGGTGAACGGCACCGTGCGCCTCAAGCTCTACAAGGGCAGCGCTTCGGTCGTCGGGCGCAAGTCGGCGGACAGCCTCTATTCCGAACGCCACGTGACGTTCGAGGATGATGCCGGCGCCTACGATCAGAAGGACGCCGCGGGCTTCATCAAGCTCAATGCTCTCCGGTTGCGCCTCTTGGCGCAGCGTGGGCGGTAAGCGCCGCGACGAATCGTCACGACACTAAAACATCAGCGTTTCCGCAGCTTGCGGAGTTGTCCACCAGCAAGTGCGCTGTCTGTGGATAACTTTGCTTTTTGCTGCTTGTGCGACTCGGCTTCGAAGCGCAGCATCTGACTTGTCGAAAGGGAGACAAAGTGTGAAATAGGTGCCGCAAGGCACTGATTTCAGGCTGAAATTTCCTGATCGGATCGGAACGGAAAGTTTGTAATGAAACCATTTCCAGCGTGCTGAGGCGCCCTCTGGAAGCGGGGGAAGGCAAGCCGGAAGGACCGGTTCCGGATGCCGGAACGGCGTCCCGCAGCAAGGCTGATGCGGCAAGGCCGATGGTCGCAAGACCGGGGGCAGCACCCAGCAGAAGCGGAGCGAGGGGCAGCACGCCGAGACGCGCGGATGGGCCCTTTTTCCCCTGGGGGATTCTTCCGAAGGCAAGGCGCGAAAGCGAGGAGCCTGAGGGAGCGGTGCCCGGAGGAGCGAAGAAGGCAACACGCCAGCAGCAGCGGCGAACGCGGCAACGCGGGAGCGGCGGCAACGGCACCAGCGACTGCCAGGCCCATGTGGTCAGGAACTGCGGACGCCGCAGTACCAGGCGCCCGGTCAGGATCGGCAAGCCCGCCAAGCGGGGGAGCCGGGAATGCGGGGCAGACCGGAGGAACCCTCTTCCGAAAGGCGGGGGGGCTCCAAAGGGCAGGGAACGGCGGAAGGACGCGGTGAGCTCAGGCGCTGGAAAGCGAGAGTGCCAGCAGCGGCGACAGTGGGGGCCGGCAGCAATGCCGGCCCCCATTTGTGTTTGGGGCATCTGGACTTGGGCAATTCGGGATCGGGGCATGGTGATCCGCAGCCCCGGCGGCCGGCCCGGCGCAGCCTCTGCGGCGCGAAGTTGACACGGTTGACACAGTCCTGAGCGCAGGTTTCCGCTCCCCGCGTCGCTCCTCCGGCCCTTCCGAAGAGGGGTGCAAATTGATGGAATTGCACTGGCTTCGCGAGGCATGGCGGCATCATGCCGCAGCGGACCGACTGTAGGACAGGATTTTATGAATAACAGGCGCGTCTGTTGTTCATAAAACGTGGCGTGTGGGCCTGGTGGGCGGGGCCGAATCGGGATGCAGCTGCCAACCGCCACCACTACGGGGCACGACAGCTTACGCCATAACAGGCCGTTCCCGGAGCGGATAAGGCTAGCGAAAGCAACTGGCCTGTGTGGACGATAGGCGTGCCGGCTGAACCGCGCGCAACTTGTCATTCCGGCTGGGGTTGTCCTCGGGGGATCCGGCCTTGGCCAAAACTCGATAGAGCGCAGCCCTACTCTGCTCTGCCATCCTTCACACCCGCCGCATGCGCCAACCGCTACGCCGCCGCAGGGTATGGACCGCAATGATCGGATAGTGCCCCAGCCGAAAGTAGCGGCAACCCGCTCACCCCCAAGCCGCATCAGACACAATAAATCACATTATACACACAGAATAGCAATACAATAACAAAAAATCATCAGGAACAAGTGCCCCACCCTCCATTTGAGGCATGATTTACCGAAGTTATGCGATCAATTAGGGATCGTATTTAAGCATGCCAACGATGCAGATCGCCAGATTCGCGTACGGTGGAAGCGATGAATCCTTAATAATATTAACCATGCGGGTTGTCCATAACCCAATTGCAAAAAATAGATACGACCTACCTATTCCGATCTTTCCTTTCTTAATCATTTTTTCGGGGTTAAAGCTGTGAAGCGGCGCAATTTTCTTAAGGGGAGTGCTCTGGGGGCGGCAACAGCCACCACCTTGGGCTTGTCAACATCGCAGGGGCATGCAGCGACCACAACGTCGACCTACTTTGCGCTGACCATCGCTCCGGCAAACGCCCAGATGATTGATGGCGTCATGGTCTATGTCCTGGCCTATTTCCTGGATTCGACCAAGGCGAGCGCTGAACTGAGGGTGCGTGAGGGCCAGACCATCACCATCGACGTCATCAATCAAGATGCCGAAGTGCATGGCTTTGCCATTCCCGGCATTCCCGGCGCGACGATTCCGAGGATCGAGCCGGGAGCTTCCGCCAGGCTCGCCTTCATCGCTCCGCCTGCAGGTAGCTTCCTGTATGTCGATCCCTACAAGGCCCCGCTTAACCGCATCCTTGGCCTCCACGGCGCCTTTATCGTCGAACCGGTTCGTGGCCACACCGGTGCCGGTTCGCCAACGCCGTACTCGCAGGCCAGACTCACACCGCAGGTTGCGGCGTTGTTCGACGCCTTGGGCGGCGGGAGTGCGCGCTTTCCGGGCAACAAGTGGGATCCCCTCGATCCGGCTCGTGAAAAGCTCTGGCTGTTCTCGCAGACCGATCCGCTGATCAATGAAGCCGTTGCTGCGAAGCAAACCGTCGATCCGGCGAAGGTCATTCCAACCTTTTTGCCCCGCTATTTCACAATCAACGGCCTTTCAGGGTACGATACCTCGGTCCACGGTGACGCGTACGCGCATTCGCCGGCAGAGCGGATCATGGCCTCGGGCCGGCAGGGCCAGCCAACTGTGATCCGGTCGATGAATGCAGGGCTTGCAACCCATGCGATGCATATCCACGGCAACTCTTGTCCGACACTATCCGAATCCGACGTCAACGGGTTCAATGTCATTTCCACCAACGTTCTTGAACGTGACGGCTGGATGCTCAAGCCGATGCATCGGATCGACCTGCTCCTGCCGTTCGAGCGTCCTCAAGACATTCCGATCGCCGCATGGCCGATGAAGGAAGAGCCGTGGCCACTGCGCTACGTCATGCATTGCCACTGCGAAATGTCGCAGACAGCAGGTGGCGGCAACTATCCGCAAGGTGCCGTCACCCATTGGGAAATGACCGGGCCGCTCTGAGACGCCACCAAAGCAGGAATTTCAAAATGGCTATAGATCTAACTGATACGGCATTGGTCGATCCAATCACCTATGCCACCTTTGGTTGCCAGGTTCCAAAGAAAAACATTGATACACCCGACAAGCTGACGCCAGATGTCGTCGTGCACCTGAAAGGTGTGGCAGGTGGAGACCTGAACACTCCGGACGGCAAGAAGATCAAGTACTGGAGCTTCGTGGATCCCACCCAGTCTGCCAAGCCGCAGTACATGGGTCCTCTGGTTCGAGTGCGTCAGGGGCAGGTAGTCCATACTGTCCTGGATTCGTCGAAGGGGCCGCACACCATCCATCATCACGGGATCAACCCAACCACAGCCAACGACGGCGTCGGCCACGTCTCTTTCGAGGTCAGCGGGCAGTATACCTACCAGTGGCAGCCCCATAGCGCTGGTACGCACTTCTATCATTGCCATCGCAATACCGTGTTTCATTTTGAAATGGGCATGTTCGGACTGTTGATCGTCGATCCGCCCGAGGGACCAGGCAAGCTGTTCCAGAACGGCCCGGCCTACGATGTCGAGAAGTTCTGGGTGCTCGACGACATGGACCCGCGCTGGCACGCGATCGACAACCACGATGCCGGGCTTTGCGGGCAGGATGTCGGTTTCAACCGCTTCGAGCCGAAATACTTCCTGATGTCGGGCGTGTTCAACAACAGGACCATGACCGATCCGCGCACTGTGATCACCGCTCCGCTCGGCAAGAAGATTCTCATTCGGTTGCTGAACGCCAGCTATTCGATGCTGCGTGTTTCCCTTCCGGTCGATGCGCTATGCGCTGGTGTGGATGGGCACGGCCTTGGCAAGGAGCAGTGGAACCAACCTTACGTGATCCCCGCCAATACGCCCTTCGAGATGTGCCCCGCACAGCGGATGGAGTTGATCCTCGCGCCATCCAGGCGGGGTAACTTCACGGCCCGCCTGGAGTTCCGCCACTGGATCACAGGACAGATCCAGAACAACGGCGCTGGCGTCATTCAGACAAGAATCATCGTGACCTGAGGCCTTCAGCAATTCATCTGCATCAGCACGCTTCAGGATGAGCGAGGGTCACATCCCCTTTTTGCTCAGCCCTTGGCGAGTTGCCCGCGGATCGCGCCGCCGGGGAAGTCTGCGGTGTGGATGTTGATGTAGAAGCCGGCGGGGTTGTCGACGACGGGCTTCAGCTTGTCGGGTTCGACGGCGATGCACATGTCGCTGCCCTTGCCGGTGACGTCGATGGTGATGACCGAACCGCCGTTCGCGCCGGCGGCGCCGGTGTGGACGTGGGCCATGGTGGGGGCAGCAATCTTCTCGCCGTAGAGGGTATAGCAGAAGTCGCCGGTTTCCGTGTTGATCTCGGCGCGGAAGGCGCCGTTGCCATCGGGGGCGCCGCCGCCCACTTCGTTGGCGCCGGCGAGGTTGGCGGTCAGAACGACCGTTTCGGCGGCGGCGGCCACGGGGGCGAGCGCCAGTGCGACGGCGGTGCCGGCGAGGATGAGGGACCTTTTCATTGCATCATCTCCTGCGATGGACTGCGCCGTGCGCCATTGGACTCGGCACCGGGCTTTTGCTTGTGCGGTGATCCTACGCCTCGTCGCCTCCGCGCGCAAAGCCTTGTGTCAGAAGCTCTTGGGCAACCCGAGCACGTGCGTCGCCACGTGGCTCAGGATGAGGTTCGAGGAGATCGGCGCGACCTGGTAGAGGCGGGTTTCGCGGAACTTGCGCTCGATGTCGTATTCCTCGGCAAAACCGAAGCCGCCGTGGGTCTGCACACACATGTCCGCAGCGAACCACGAGGCTTCGGAGGCGAGGAGCTTGGCCATGTTGGCTTCGGTGCCGGCGCCCTCCCCTGCATCGAACTTCGCGGCGGCATCGGCGACCATCTGCGCGGCGGCGGTGGTCTGGATATAGGCGCGGGCGATGGGGAACTGGACGCCCTGGTTCTGGCCGATGGGGCGGCCGAAGACGGAGCGCTCCTTGGCGTAGGCGCTCGCCCGGTCGATGAAGAAGCGCGCATCACCGATGCATTCCGACGCGATGAGGATGCGTTCGGCGTTCATGCCGGAGAGGATATAGCGGAAGCCCTCGCCTTCCTGGCCGATGAGGTTTTCGGCCTGGACCGAGAGGTCGTCGAAGAACAGCTCGGTCGTCGCATGGTTCAGCATGGTGCGGATGGGGCGGATGGTGAGGCCGTTCCCGACCGCTTCGCGCATGTCGACGAGGAGCACGCTCATGCCCTCGGTGGGGCGAGCGCAATCCTCGCGGGGAGTGGTGCGCACGAGGAGGACCATGAGATCGGAGTGCTCGGCGCGGCTGATCCAGATCTTCTGGCCGTTGACCACATAGCGATCGCCATCACGGCGGGCGAAGGTGGTGAGGCGCGTGGTATCGGTGCCGCTGGTGGGTTCGGTGACGCCGAAGGCCTGAAGGCGCAGGTCTCCGCGCGCGATGGCGGGGAGGTAACGGTCCTTCTGTTCCTCGGAGCCGTGGCGCAGGAGCGTGCCCATAGTGTACATCTGCGCGTGGGCGGCGCCGCCGTTGCAGCCGGAGCGGTGAACTTCCTCGAGCACGGCGGTGGCGGCAGCAAGGCCGAGACCGGAGCCGCCGTAGGCTTCGGGGATGAGGACGGAGAGCCAACCTTCATCGGCCAGGGTCTTGACGAATTCGGTCGGATATTTGCGGTCGCGGTCGAGCGCCTGCCAGTAGCTGCCCGGGAAGCGCGCGCAGAGCCGCCTCACGCCTTCGCGCAGGTCTGCAAAGGTTTCTTCTTCCGCCATGGCTCAGCTCTCCCCGAAACGCTTGTCGGGCATGGCTATTGCCTGCCTTGCGCGTGCCGTAAAGCGGGCCTTGAGGTGCAAAATTGCTAGTGCGCGCCGAGGCGGTGGCGTTCGCGGCGCAGATAGACGTAGAGCATGATGAAGACCGGCACGATGACGAGCGCGGCGAAAAGGTCGTGCTCGACGTGGACGCCGAAAAGGGCGAGCCCGCCGCTGAGATAGGCGAGAAGCGAGACGGCGTAATAAGTGATGGCGACGGTGGAGAAGCCTTCGACGAGGTGCTGGAGGCGCAGCTGGGTGCGGGTCGCGCTTTCGAGCGATTGCAGGAGCTGGGCGTTCTGGTCCTCGATCCGGGTCTCGATCCGGGTGCGCAGCAGCGAGGTGAGCTGGGCGGAGCGCTCGGCGAGTTCCTGCTGGCGGCGCACCACCGTCTCGCAGGTGCGGATCGCGGGATAGAAGCGGCGCTGGGTGAAATCGGCAAGGCTGGCGAAGCCGGGGATCGCGACGGGGGCGAGCGTGGCGAGGCGTTCGTCGACAAGGCGCGCATAGGCGGCGGTGGCGCTGAGGCGGTAGCGCGTATCGCTGGCGATGGTGCCGAGTTCGAGGCTCATGGCGCAGAGGGCATCGAGGAGTTCGTTGTCGGACACTTCGTCCGAATCGAGCTTGCGGCCGAAGGCGCGCAGCTCCTCTTCGGCGGCATCGAGCTTGCCCCAGACGGCGCGGGCGACGGGCAGACCGAGGAGCGCCATGTTGCGGTAGTTGCCGAGTTCCTGCAGCGATTGCACCGCACGGGCAAGATCGACCGGGCCGAGTTGTCCGGCGGCGACGACGAGATGGCCGTAGCCTTCGTCCTTGATGCGGAAATCGGAGGAGAGCCGCGCACCACCGCCGAAATCGCAGCAGACGAGTTCGGCGGGATCGATATCGAACTGGGCCATGCGGGCAGCGGCCGCGGCGGCATCGGCCTCGATATCGATGAGCGTAGCGCGCAGCACTTCGCCGGGCGGGCTTTCGGCCCAGGCACGGGCTTCGGCAAGGAGCGGCGCATCGGGGCTGGCGAAAACGGTGAGCGTGGTCGCCTCGCTGTGGCGCTCCCAGGTGAAGAGAATGCCATCTGCGAGCATGCCCTGCATGTGGCGCTGGCCGGGCTCAGCGGCAAAGGCGGCGCCCCCGCGAAAGGGCGGCAGGCCTTCAGACTGGGCCCCATTTGCTGCCATTCGCAGGATCTGCACGATCGTCATCGGCGGTGTGATCGGCGGCCAGCGCCGCAGATGCATCTCGCCGACGATCTCGCGCCGGAGCTTGTGCTCGTTCAACATCGCTTCAAGCACTCCTCTCCGGCCGCGCGGGGCATCACGCACAGTCTTTCACAGCACACTTGCCGTTACAACCCGCATAGTCCAGATTGGTTGACACTATGAACCGCTTCCCCTTCTCCGCCATCGTCGCGCAAGACGAAATGAAGCAGGCCCTGCTGCTGGCCGCTGTCGACCCTTCGATCGGGGGCGTGATGGTCTTCGGCGATCGCGGGACCGGAAAATCAACCGCCGCGCGGGCACTTGCCGCGATCCTGCCGCCGATCGTGGCGGTGGAAGGCTGCCGCTTCGGCTGCGCCCCGCCCGATGCGGGGACCTGTCCAGATCCCTGTACATCGAAGAAGACAGCCAAGCGCCCGGTGCCCTTCGTCGACCTGCCGCTCGGCGCAACGGAGGACCGCGTGATCGGCGCGCTCGATCTGGAGCGAGCGCTGCGTTCGGGCGAAAAGCGATTCGAACCCGGCCTTCTCGCCAAGGCGCACCGGGGCTTTCTCTATATCGACGAGATCAATCTTCTGGAAGATCATCTCGTTGACCTGCTGCTTGACGTTGCGGCATCGGGCGAGAACCTTGTCGAGCGCGAGGGGCTTTCAGTGCGGCACAAGGCGAAGTTCGTGCTGATCGGCAGCGGCAATCCCGAGGAAGGCGAACTCCGACCGCAACTGCTTGACCGGTTCGGGCTTTCGGTCGAGGTGCGCACCCCGCAAGCTCTGGATGCGCGGGTCGAGATCATGCGCCGCTGCGCCGCGCACGAGCGCGATTCGGCGGCGTTCAGCGAGGACTGGGCTGCCGCGGACGCGAAGATTGTGCGCCGCATCGCGCGGGGCCGGGCGCGCCTGCCATCGGTCGAGACGCCGGACGATGTGCTCTATGATGCCTCGCGGCTGTGCATGGCCTGCCGCGCCGACGGGCTGCGCGGCGAACTCACAGTCATGCGTGCGGCGCGCGCGCAGGCCGCACTGGAAGGCGCGGCGACCGTGCAGCGCAAGCACGTGATCGCGGTCGCTCCAATGGCACTGCGGCACCGCCTGCGCCGCGATGTGCTGGATGAGACCGGCTCCACCACCCGCATCGAACGCGCGGTGGCCGAGGTGTTTGGATGAGCACCCCGGTCGCGCCGCCCGCCGCGGAAGATGCGGCGCAGGCGCTGCGCGCCTTTGCGCTCTGGCCGGCCGGCTTTGGCGGCCTCTGGCTGCGCGGCCCCGGCCCGGCGCGCGATGCCCTGGTCGAGCGGCTGGGGAGCGCGGTGCGTCTGAAGCGCATGCCCGCGCATATCGACAGCGAGCGATTGCATGGCGGGATCGATCTGGCCGCCAGCCTTGCGGCGGGGCGCAGCGTGGCGCGTTCGGGGTTTCTGGAGGAAGCGCGCGGGGCAGTCGTGCTCGCGCCGCTGGCCGAGCGGATCACCGCATCGCTGGCCGGGAGCGTGGCACAGGCGCTCGATCATGCCGAACCGGCCGAGCGCTTCGGCCTTGTCCTGCTCGATGACGGTGCAGAGCGAGACGAAGTGCCGCCGCTCAGCCTGACCGAACGGGTGGCCTTTGCCTGCGATCTGGGCAATGCGGCGCCTGCCGACCTTGGGACTATGCAACTGCCCGCCCCGCTCGCATCGCCTGCCGAAATTCCGGTCTGCAGCGCCGAGGGGCTGGCCGCGCTTGCCGCTGTCTCGCTGGCGCTCGGTGTCGATTCCGGGCGGGCGCTGCGGTTTGCCGCGCTCGCGGCAGGAGCCAGCGCGCGGCTCGATGGGCGGGAGACCGTGCGCGAAAGCGACCTTGCCGCAGCGGCCCGGCTGGTGCTTGCCCCGCGCGCGACGCGCCTGCCGCCGCCGCAGGAAGACGATGCGGACGCTGAACCGCCGCCCCCTCCCCCGCCGCCGTCCGATAGCGACGCCGATACGCCCGGCGACGAGGAGCAGGAGGACAACGGCACGCCAGATCCGGACCAGCTTATCGAGGCTGCCGCCGCAGCCATCCCGCCCGGCCTGCTCGAAGCGCTCGCCGACGGCCGCACCCGGCGCGGCGCGGGAAGCGGCGGCGGTGCACGACATCTCTCGCCACTGCGTGGCCGTCCGCTGGCAGCGCGCCAGGGACTCCCGCGAGGAGGCGCACGGCTGGCGCTGATCGACACCTTGCGCGCCGCAGTGCCGTGGCAGGCGCTGCGCCGCACGGACGGCGAAGCGCACAGAGGTCTGCGCATAATGAAGGACGATGTCCGCGTCCGCCGGTTCGAGGCACGCAGCGCTTCGGTGACAATCTTTGCCGTCGATGCTTCGGGCTCGGCCGCCTTTACGCGGCTGGCCGAAGCCAAGGGCGCGGTCGAACTGCTGCTGGCGCAGGCCTATGTGAAGCGCACCGAAGTCGCACTCGTGGCGTTCCGCGGAAGCGATGCGCAATTGCTTCTGCCCCCCACCCGCTCGCTGACCCGCGCGCGCCGCGCGCTGACCGAACTGCCCGGCGGCGGCGGCACCCCGCTGGCAGCGGGCCTTTCGATGGTCTGCACGCTCGGCACCGGCCTCACGCGGCGGGGCTATACCCCGCTGCTCGTGCTGCTGACGGACGGGCGCGGCAATATCGCGCTCGACGGCAGTACCAACCGCGCGGCGGCGACCGAGGACGCGATGAAGGCCGGGCGCGCGATTGCAGCGGCAGGCCTTGCCGGCGTGGTGATCGACATTTCGCCCCGCCCTCGCCCCGAAGCTGCCGCCATCGCTTCGGCCATGCGCGCGCGTTACGTGCCATTGCCACAAGCGAGTGCCGCCACCCTGAGCAAGGTGATCGGGGCCCTGACATGAGCAAACCGCTCATCTGGGAAAGCGACGGCCGGAATTGGCCGCACCGCACGGCGAGCCGGTTCATGGAGGCAGGGCCGCTGACATGGCATGTGCAGGAAGCGGGCGAAGGGCCGCCGGTTGTGCTGCTCCACGGCACGGGTGCTGCCACGCACAGCTGGCGCCATCTCATGCCGCTGCTGGCACAGCGTTACCGCGTGATCGCGATGGACCTGCCCGGCCATGGCTTCACACGCGGCCGCCCGGCCGGGGGTCTGACGCTGCCGGGCATGGCGACAGCGGTCACGGCTTTGCTCGACACGCTGGAAGTGCAGCCCGAGCGGCTGATCGGCCATTCCGCCGGCGCGGCGATTGCGCTCACGATGGTGCGCGGCGGGTTCGCGGTGCCGGAAGTCGTCGGGCTCAATGCTGCCCTCTCACCATTTCCGGGCTTTTTCGCACCGCTGTTTCAAGGCCTCGCCCGCGCGCTCGTGCTCAATCCGCTGGTGCCGCGCCTGTTTGCCGCCAGTGCCCGCACTTCTGGCGATACCGGGCGACTCCTTGTCCGCTCGACCGGTTCGCACATCGATGCTGACGGCGTGCGCTGCTACGCCATGCTGCTCGGCAATGCACACCATTGCCGGGGAGCGCTGGAAATGATGGCGGGTTGGGACCTCGCCGGGCTGCAGCGCGATCTGCCCGAGGTGGATGCGCGGGTTCGCCTGATCCATGGCGCCAAGGATGCCGCCGTGCCGACCCGTTCGGTCGAGCAGGCGGCGCGGCTCATGCCGCGGGCCGAGCTCAGTGTGCTTGCAGGTCTTGGCCACCTGGCGCACGAAGAGCGGGCGGATCGTGTCGCGGAGGCCATTGCGGCAAAGGCGGCCGTGCAGGCTTGAGGGGGAGGGCAGCGTGGCTCAGAACTTTGGATGGATCGAGATGGTCGTCTTTGGCGGGATCGCACTGTCGGTCGGCGTGTGGCAGCTCGTCTCGGTCAACCGCGAGATCGCGCGCGACAAGGCGAAGAAGGACGCTGCGGACAAGGAGTAAGCCGGCTCTTCCCTTTCGCCCCCCCCCCCCGCGCAGGCGGGGCTTCAAGGCGAAGAATTGCCTGATTTGGCCTGATGCGCTCTGAATTCCCGCCTTCGCGGGAATGGCGAAGGCTGGTCTGCAGGAATGACCTGTGGTCGTGGATCAGGGCGCGCTCAGCGGCGCGCCCTTGGCATCCGGTGCGGGATCAGTTGCTGCACGACGGGTGAGCAGAACCGGTCGAGCGACAGCGTTTCCTGCATTGCCACCACCGGCTCGCCATAGAGCTGCGCATGGAGCGTCGAGCGGGTGTAGAAAGGCGAATCCTCCCATGTCCGCCGGACGCGGGCGAGGCCGCGATCGGCGCGGGTCACACGTTCGATCTGCCATAGGGTGTTGGGCAGCGGGGCTGTCGGCGGCAATTCAGCCTCGTGCGGAATGCCGGCGGAGTCGAATCGCAGCGCGCTTGCGAAGGTGGAGCCATCGCGGCGCTCGCCTTCGTAGAACACCGCAACATCCTTGCCGAGATGTGCGCGCGACCAGTGCCATACGCGAAAGCCTTCCTCGAGCGACTCCGAGCCGCGATTCGAATCGAGATAGGCACTGCCCTTCCAGCTCAGCTCCGGCGCCTGCATCTCGACCGAAATGCGCGCGCGCGGGGCGAGGCAATGCCACAAGTGCTTGCCCGCCGGATCGAGCGCGAAGGCCTCGGTGTTGAGCATTTCCGGCCAGACCTTGATCTGCCCGGCGACGCGCCGGCGGAAAGGGTTGAGAATCCGCTTGTCGAGTTCCTCGATGTCGATGACGAGGCAGTCTCCCGCCCAGCGCACCGAGCTCGGCCCGATGGCGAACTGGTCGGCCTCGGGCCTCACCGCATGCTCGCCCCGCTCGGTCATCGTCCAGCGCGCCTTCGGGCCATAGAGCGCGACGTTGAGCGCGCAGTGATCGAGCGGGTTTCCGCGCCCGGAGCGCTTGAAATAGGGCGAAAAAACGCTGCCGATAAAGGCAATCAGGGTGAGGCCGTGCTGGCCGTCGTCGCTCAGCGCATCGACATACCACCAGCTGTAGCCACCCGCCGGCACCGGCGTATCGAAGCGGGGATGCGCATCGCTGTCGTGGCTGCCCGGCGCGCGCACCAGACGGTCGTCCTCGCCGCGGTTGAGCAGAGCCCAGGGATCCGGGGCGGCCGGAGCCGGCGGCAGCGCACCGTTCATCCGCGCGATGCCCTTCCACAGCGGGGACCATTCCTCCGCCGTTTCGGGCCCGCCCTCTTTGAATCGCAGCGCACCATCTGCGTGGTTTTCGCCTCGCCACATGGCTCGATCTCCCCTGCCCCACATACGGGGCTTGCGCAGGATGATTGACGCATTGCCTGTAAATGTCCAATGTAATTGACATATGGATATGTCCAACCGTCTGGAATTGCCCCAAAGGGCCGGGCTCAGGGAGCGCTGGATCGGCTGGCGCAACCGGCTGTTGACGAACCCGAAGTTCCAGCAATGGAGCGCTGCCTTCCCACTGACGCGGCCGATCGTGCGTTCCCGCGCACGGAGGGCCTTCGATCTGGTGGCAGGGTTTGCCTATGCGCAAGTCCTAGCCGCCTGTGTCGAGGGAGGCCTGCTGGATCTGCTCGCGGAAGGGCCTTGCGACACGGCAACCGCGGCGAACCGTGCCAGGCTTGGCCTTGCCGCCACCGAGCGCCTGCTGCGCGCCGCCGCATCGCTGGGCATCGCCGAGTCGCTGCCAGGCGGACGCTGGACTTTGGGCATGGATGGCGCCGCGTTGCAGTGCAATCCGGGCGCCCGGGCGATGATCCGGCACCATGCGCTGCTCTACACCGATCTCGCCGATCCGCTGGCGCTGCTGCGCGCGGACCGCAAGGAGCCGACCGCGCTCTCGGAATTCTGGACTTATGCGCGGGCGAGTGCGACCGGCGCGGTGCCGCCAGGGCGTCAGGGCGATGCCGATAACGAGCCGGCCGCCGCGGCCTATTCCGCGCTCATGGCCGCCTCGCAGGCGATGGTCAGCGAGCAACTGGTCGCCGCCTATAAATTCAGTCGGCACAAGGCGATGCTCGATGTGGGCGGCGGCACCGGCGCCTTCATCCGCGCGGTGGGCATGGCTGCGCCTTCGCTGCGACTCGGCCTCTTCGATCTGCCCGATGTCGTGGCGGGAGCAGAGATGGCGCTGGACCGCGATGCGCTGATCGCGCCGCGCCTGACCTTCCACAAGGGCAGCTTTCTCCATGATCCGCTGCCCTCCGGGCATGACCTCGTGACGCTGGTGCGCATTCTCCACGATCACGACGACGAGCCGGCGCTGCGCATATTGCGCGCGGTGCGCGCGGCGCTGCCGCCTGGCGGCACCTTGCTGATCGGCGAGCCGATGGCCGGTGCAACCGGGGGCGCCGCGATGGGTGATGCATACTTCGGGCTTTATCTCTGGGCGATGGGCTCAGGGCGCCCGCGCCGCCCGGAGGAGCTTGGCGCCATGCTGAGAAGCGCCGGTTTCACGAGCTGGAAGGCGCTCCCGACCTATCTCCCGCTGGTCTGCGGCGCGATCGTCGCGCGGGTCTGACATCCCTGCCCGGCTACCCGCGCAAAGCGCCGCCAGAACGGACCACCGGCGTTCGTGCACAGCTTGTCGCGGGGCACCTTCGCACAAAAGTGTAGCGCCGAGTTGACACTTCTTGATGACAATGTAAGCTGACACTCGGAAGGCCCCCTAGACCGAACGGCACGCCGTCCGGCCCGGGCTGAGGGGAAATGTGGTCGTGGAAGCACTAGCGCTAATCATGGAGGCACCGGAGCAGTTGGCGCTCCGTCCCCTCGCGCTTGATGCGCCGACCGGCTCCGACGTCGTTGTCGAAGTCCGCTGGAGCGGCATCAGCACCGGCACCGAAAAACTGCTCTGGACCGGAAAAATGCCCATGTTTCCAGGCATGGGTTACCCGCTCGTGCCGGGTTACGAATCGGTTGGCCGCGTGATCGATGCGGGCCGCGATGCGTGGTCGCGAATCGGGGATTGGGTATTTGTTCCCGGCGCCAGCTGCTTCCGCGATGCACGCGGCCTGTTCGGCGGCTCGGCCCGCCGCCTTGTCCTCCCGTCGAGCCGCGCGCTCACTATCGACGAATCGTTGCAGGCGGACGGCGTGCTCTTTGCTCTGGCCGCCACTGCGCTTCATGCTCTCGACGGCGGCACCCTGCCCGATCTCATCGTCGGCCACGGCGTGCTCGGCCGCCTGCTGGCCCGCATCACGATCGCGCTCGGCGCGCCGCCGCCCACCGTGTGGGAAACCGATCCGCTGCGCACCGCCGGCGCCATCGGCTATGCCGTGGTCTCGCCCGATGCCGATTCGCGCCGCGACTATCGCTCGATCTGCGATGCCAGCGGCGATTCGAACATTCTCGATACGCTGCTCTCGCGGCTCGCTCGTGGCGGCGAGATCAATCTCGCCGGGTTCTATTCCGACCGGCTCAACTTCGCCTTCCCCGTGGCCTTCCGTGCCGAGGCGCGCATCCGAGTCGCCGCGGAATGGAGCCCGGGCGACCTTGACCGGACCCGCGACCTCATTCGCGACGGCAGGCTCGATCTCGGCGGCCTCGTCACCGACGTGCGCCCCGCGAGCGAGGCGGCGGAAGCCTATCCTGCTGCCTTTACCGACCGCAACTGCCTGAAAATGGTTCTCGACTGGAGCAACTGCGCATGACGACTCTTGAAGCATCGGCTCTGGAAGTCTCTGGGCGCGTCCAAGCGCTTCGCGACGAGGCCGCGATCGAGCCCGACGCGATTGTGCCGACCGAAGTGACCAAGGAAACGCAGATCATCGCGATCTACGGCAAGGGCGGTTCGGGCAAAAGCTTCGCGCTTTCAAACCTCAGCTACATGATGGCGCAGCAGGGCAAGCGCGTGCTGCTGATCGGCTGCGATCCCAAGTCCGATACCACCTCGCTGCTCTTCGGCGGAAAGAGCTGCCCCACGATCATCGAAACCTCGGCGCGCAAGAAGCTGGCTGGCGAGGACGTGAAGATCGAGGACGTCTGCTTCCAGCGTGACGGTGTCTTCGCGATGGAGCTTGGCGGGCCGGAAGTCGGCCGCGGCTGCGGCGGGCGCGGCATCATCCACGGGTTCGAACTGCTCGAGAAGCTCGGCTTCCACGAGTGGGGCTTCGATTACGTGCTGCTCGACTTCCTCGGCGACGTGGTCTGCGGCGGCTTCGGCCTGCCGATCGCGCGCGACATGTGCCAGAAGGTCATCGTCGTCGGCTCGAACGACCTCCAGTCGCTCTATGTTGCCAACAACGTCTGCAAGGCGGTCGAATACTTCCGCTCGATGGGCGGCAATGTCGGCGTCGCCGGGATGATCGTGAACAAGGACGACGGCACCGGTGAGGCGAAAGCCTTTGCCGAAGCGGTCGACATTCCCGTGCTTTGCGCGATCCCGGCGGACGAGGATATTCGCCGCAAGTCGGCGAACTATCAGATCATCGGCCGGCCCGACACGCAGTGGGGCAGCCTCTTCGAGGAACTCGCCGAAAACGTCGCGACCGCTCCGCCGCGCCGGCCCAAGCCGCTCGATCAGGACGGGCTGCTCGGCCTGTTCTCGCCCGAAGATACCGGCGGCAACGTGACTCTGCTGCCCGCGACTCAGGCCGACATGCGCGGCGGCAACTTCGAACCCAAGGCTTCGCTGGAGGTCATCTACGATGACATCTGACGTCCGCCCCCCGGTTGACCGCATCGATGCCGTGCCGGACGCGCTTGTCCCGGCGGGTGAAGGTGGCGGTTGCCATGGCGGCGCCGACCGCATGCGCGAAGCCGCGCGCAGCGCGGGCAAGAGCGAAGTGCTTGATCGTTATGCCGCCGATTATCCGGTCGGTCCGCACGACCAGCCCCAATCGATGTGTCCCGCTTTCGGCTCACTGCGCGTGGGCCTGCGCATGCGGCGCACGGCCAGCGTGCTCTCGGGCTCGGCCTGCTGCGTCTATGGCCTCACTTTCACCTCGCACTTCTACGGCGCGCGGCGCAGCGTGGGCTACGTTCCGTTCAATTCGGAAACGCTCGTCACCGGCAAGCTCTTCGAAGACATCAAGGAAGCGGTCGAAGACCTTGCCGATCCGGCACTTTACGACGCGATCGTGGTGACCAACCTGTGCGTACCCACCGCGAGCGGCGTACCGCTTCGCCTGCTGGGCAAGGAAGTGAATGGCGTCCGGATCATCGGCATCGATGTTCCGGGTTTCGGCATTCCGACTCATGCCGAAGCCAAGGATGTGCTCGCCGGAGCCATGCTCGCCTATGCCCGCAGCGAGGCTGAAGCAGGCCCGGTGAGCGCGCCCCAGACGCGGCCCGACAAGCCGACAATTACCCTGCTGGGCGAAATGTTCCCGGTCGATCCGATGGGCATTGCCCAGATGCTCGAGCCGATGGGCCTTGCCGCCGGCCCCGTGGTGCCGACGCGCGAATGGCGCGAGCTCTATGCCGCGCTCGATTGCGCCGCAGTCGCCGCGATCCATCCCTTCTACACCGCCAGTGTACGCGAGTTCGAAGCCGCAGGCCGCACCGTCGTCGGCTCGGCACCGGTGGGCCGTGATGGCACCGCTGCCTGGCTGGCCGCGATCGGCGATGCCTGCGGCATCAAGGCCGATCTGGTCGCCGCCGCGCAAAACCGCATCCTGCCCGCAATCAGCGGCGCGCTCGCCGCCCGCCCGATCAAGGGCCGCATCACCGTATCGGGCTATGAAGGCTCCGAACTGCTGGTCGCACGCCTGCTCGTGGAAAGCGGCGCGGACGTGCGCTACGTCGGCACCGCCTGCCCGCGCACTGTCTGGTCCGATCCCGATCGCGAGTGGCTCCAGGCCCGCGGCATCAAGGTCCAGTATCGCGCCAGCCTTGAACAGGACATCGCCGCGATCGAGGAATTTCGCCCCGACCTCGCCATCGGCACCACGCCGGTGGTCCAGCACGCCAAGCAGATGGCGATCCCGGCGCTCTACTTCACCAATCTCATCTCGGCTCGGCCACTGATGGGTCCGGCAGGCGCTGGCAGCCTTGCGATGGTGGTCAACACCGCCATCGCCGGCAAGGCACGCTTTGACCGCATGTCCGCCTTCTTCGACGGCGTCGGCACCGGCCATACGACCGGCGTCTGGGAAGAAACCCCCGAGGACCGCCCGAACTTCAAGAAGAAGTACGCGGCGCTCAACGAGGCGGCGCGCAAGGCGGCCGAGGCGGTCGGCTCATGATCCTGTTCATCTCCTATGGCGACCAGCGCCTTGCGATGACCGTCCAGCCGGTGTGGGGGCGCGCATGACGCTCATCATCGATCATGATCGGGCTGGTGGATACTGGGGCGCGGTCTACGTGTTCACTGCGGTCAAGGGGCTGCAGGTGATCATCGACGGCCCGGTCGGCTGCGAGAACCTGCCGGTCACCTCGGTACTGCACTATACAGACGGCCTGCCGCCGCACGAACTCCCGATTGTCGTTACTGGCTTGGGCGAGGAAGAGCTCGGCAAGACCGGTACCGAGGCGGCCATGCGCCGCGCGTGGAAGACGCTCGATCCGGATCTCCCGGCGGTCGTTGTGACGGGCTCCATCGCCGAGATGATCGGCGGCGGCGTGACGCCGGGCGGCACCAACATCAAGCGCTTCCTGCCGCGCACGATCGACGAGGATCAGTGGCAATCGGCGGACCGTGCGTTGAGCTGGCTGTGGACCGAGTTCGGCCCCAAGGCGATGCCCGCTCCCAAGGCGCGAAAGGAAGGCGAAAAGCCACGCGTCAACATCATCGGCCCGGCCTACGGCATGTTCAACATGGCCTCGGACCTTGCCGAAGTGCGCCGCCTGATCGAAGGCATCGGCGCCGAGGTCAACATGGTATTCCCGCTGGGCTGCCACCTCGCCGATATCCGCAAGCTGGCAGATGCCGAAGCGAACGTCTGCCTTTACCGCGAGTTTGGCCGCAACCTGTGCGAGGTACTCGAGCGGCCCTACTTCCAGGCGCCGGTCGGCCTCACCTCGACCACCCGCTTCCTCGAGGCGCTGGGCGCATCGCTGGGACTTGATCCCGAGCCGTTCATCACGCGCGAGAAGCACACCACCATCAAGCCGCTGTGGGATCTCTGGCGTTCGGTGACCCAGGACTTCTTCGGAACGGCGAGCTTCGGCATCGTCGCGAACGAGACCTATACCCGCGGCATCCGCCATTTCCTCGAAGAGGACATGGGCCTGCCTTGCGCCTTCGCATTCTCGCGCAGTGCCGGGGTCAAGCCGAAGAACGAGGATGTGCGCGATGCCATCCGCGCCGGCGCGCCAATGGTCGTGTTCGGCAGCTACAACGAGCGGATGTACCTCGCCGAATGCGGTGCGCGCAGCATCTACATTCCGGCAAGCTTCCCGGGCGCTGCGATCCGCCGCCATATCGGCACGCCCTTCATGGGCTACTCGGGGGCAACCTATCTCATTCAGGAAGTGTGCAACGCGCTGTTCGATGCGCTGTTCCACATCCTTCCGCTGGCCACCCAGCTCGATGCCGTACCCGCCACGCCGGCGCGCGCGCACCGCGAGCTGCCGTGGAGCGACGAGGCCAAGGCGCGGCTCGACGAACTTGTCGAGGCGCAGCCGGTCCTCATCCGCATCTCCTTTGCCAAGCGTCTGCGCGACGCGGCCGAAGCCGCCGCGCGCCGCGAGGGCGAGAGCTTCGTCAGCCCCGACCGGCTGGCGGATGCGCTGCTCGGTGCATCTGCACCATGAGCCGCGCGAACGAAATGACCCGCATCAACGCGGGCACCACCATTCCCTCGGTTTCGGCCGTTGGAATATCGCCGGGGGGCGATCGCCGCCTCTCGCTTTGCACGTCAATACTGGAGATGCAGATATGAGCGATGATCGCCTTGGGCTCAGGACCTACCTGACCCCTGAAGAAGCAAGGGAATTCCACAAGCTGTTCATGAGCAGCTTCCTTGGCTTCACCGCCGTGGCCGTGGTTGCCCACGCGCTCGTGTGGTCGTGGCGTCCCTGGATTTCGTAAGAGATCCAACGTCACAGCATACGCGTTTGGCCATAACGGCCACCCGGCCTTTTTTTGGCCGAACCTGAACGACCGCGCCCGAACGGCGCATTCACAAGGACAGATACCATGTGGAGAGTCTGGCTTATTTTCGATCCGCGCAGGGCCCTCGTGGCAATGGCTGCGTTCCTGTTTGTGCTGGCAATCGTGATTCACTTCATCCTGCTCAGCACGCCTCGCTACAACTGGCTCGACGGCCCGCACACCGCGGCCCAGGCAGCCCCGGCTGCAGCCGCAGCAACGCCCTGACCACCTGCAAGGCAAGAGGCGGCATCCCACCACGTTGACATGTCTGTTTGACGTGGGGGCCATGCCGCCTCCGGCACTGCCGGGGGGAACCGGTTGATTTTCCATGTACTTGTGCCCGCCAGGCTTGGGCGGGGGAGGATAGAGCTATGGCGCTCCTCAGTTTCGAGCGAAAGTATCGCGTGCGCGGAGGCACGTTGATTGGCGGGGACCTTTTCGATTTTTGGGTCGGCCCGTTTTATGTCGGCTTCTTTGGAGTGATCACGGCGATCTTCGCCTCGCTCGGAACAGCCCTGATTCTGTACTGCGCCTCGCAAGGCGGCACATGGAACCCATGGCTGATCTCGATCGCTCCGCCAGACCTCAAATATGGTCTGGGCTTCGCGCCGCTGCGTGAAGGCGGGTTCTGGCAGGTGATCACGGTCTGCGCGATTGTCTCGTTCACATCGTGGGCGCTGCGGGAAGTCGAGATCTGCCGCAAGCTCGGCATGGGCTATCATGTGCCCATCGCCTTCGGCTTCGCGATCTTCGCCTACGTTTCGCTGGTGGTTATCCGTCCCGTGCTGCTGGGTGCCTGGCACTTCGGCTTCCCCTACGGGATCTTCAGCCACCTCGATTGGGTGTCGAACACCGGCTACCAGTACCTGCACTTCCATTACAATCCGGCGCACATGCTGGCGGTGAGCTTCTTCTTCACCACTTGCCTCGCGCTCGCATTGCACGGTGCGCTTGTGCTCTCTGCGGTCAATCCCAAAGAGGGTGAGACCGTCAAGACGCCGGAATACGAAGACACATTCTTCCGCGATCTGATCGGTTACTCGATCGGCACCCTGGGCATCCACCGTCTGGGCCTGCTGCTGGCGCTGAACGCCGGCTTCTGGAGCGCGGTCTGCATCATCATCAGCGGCCCGCTCTGGACCAAGGGCTGGCCGGAATGGTGGAACTGGTGGCTCAACCTGCCGATCTGGTCGTGAAGGAGGACTAGCCATGGCTTACCAGAATATCTTCACTCAGGTTCAGCTCAGCCATGCCCCGGAAATGGGCATCGCCATGAAGCCGGGCAGCGATCCGCGCGGCACCGCCGTCGGGTTCAACCACCTCTTTGGCCGCTTCGGCCAGGCCCAGCTCGGCCCTATCTACCTTGGCTGGACGGGGCTCCTCTCGCTCCTGTGCGGGTTCACCGCGTTCGAGATCATCGGTCTCAACATGATGGCCTCGGTAAACTGGGATCCGATCCAGTTCGTCCGCATGCTGCCCTGGCTCAGCCTCGAGCCGCCGGGGCCGGAGTACGGCTTCTCGCCAATCGTTCCGCTCGCCAAGGGCGGCTGGTGGATCCTCGCAGGCATGTTCCTGACGCTCTCGGTCCTGCTCTGGGCAATCCGGACGTACCGCCGGGCCCGCGCGCTTGGCATGGGTACCCACGTGTTCTGGGCGTTCATGTCGGCAATCTGGCTGTACCTCGTGCTCGGCTTCATCCGGCCCGCCTTCATGGGCAGCTGGTCTGAAGCGGTGCCCTTCGGCATCTTCCCGCATCTCGATTGGACCGCCGCGTTCTCGATCCGCTATGGCAACCTGTTCTACAACCCGTTCCACGCCCTCTCGATCGCCTTCCTCTATGGCTCGACCCTGCTCTTCGCGATGCACGGCGCAACCATCCTGGCAGTCGGCCGTTACGGCGGCGAACGCGAGATCGAGCAGATCACCGATCGCGGGACCGCATCGGAGCGCGCTGCCCTCTTCTGGCGCTGGACCATGGGCTTCAACGCCACGATGGAATCGATTCACCG
>Ga0315905_10002085_pt1 | contig 21201 bp, 32 predicted proteins | sample LakEriMetagenome_5_FD_203522 | JGI IMG/M metagenome (GOLD analysis project Ga0315905, IMG submission 203522) | Freshwater fungal communities from buoy surface, Lake Erie, Ohio, United States - Buoy 4 MA121 | ecosystem: Environmental > Aquatic > Freshwater > Lake | place: USA: Lake Erie, Ohio...
CCCAGACGCTGAACCTGAGATATTGTTGGTTATAAGAGCCACGACATTCCCTCCGATTTAATGGGATCGTGACTAACTATCTACTCAACTTTAGTCGATGGGCTCCATGAGGATCTTGAACCTCTTAGCCGTCTTGTTGTTAGTGACGGTGAGGCAATCTGCCTCCTCTATCACGGTCCAGTCTCCCCTCTCGTTCTTGAGGTGGAGGTCACCTGTGTAGATGTTGGCAAACCTTGCGGTCGAGCTTCCCAAATTTCTCGACCTGTCGCCATCAGGAATGATGTCAGTTGCAAGCAACGCATTGACATACAGGTAGTCGTTTGCAATACCGTCACCGATGTATGTTGATCCTGACAACATTGTCGTGCCATTGACAGCAAGAGTGCCCGTGATGACAGCAGTCCCATTAAGCAGCTCTACACGATCGGTTATCCTTGTGCTAGGCAGCGTGAGGACGTTATAATCAAAGTCATAGTAGAAGGTTGGACTGCCAGCAAACGACCCGCTGTAGTTGTACTGCACGTTAGTGTTGGAACCACCAACACTTCCGCCACCGCCACCGACACTGTAAGCATATCCTAGACCGTCATAGATGGTCCCTGAGACGACAAGGTCACCATTCAGGACTGAGACGCCCCTGACTGTCGTGTCCTTTGCACCTGGAGATCCCTCGACAAAGAAGTTGACGTCAGAGCCACCGTGGACTGAGTTCGTCTGTATCGATGTAGAGCTGCCTGAAAGCTTGAGATTGTGACCGAATAGGCTTCCAGACAGGAATGTGTTACCGCCAAGGGTGATGCGATCAGTGATTCCTGTGGAGCCTGAGATGAAGATCCAGGTGTCAGATCCCGTGCCCGACAGTCTAAGAGTGTCGGTGTTTACATTGATGCCATTACTGTTTGTCGAACCTGAGCCAATCAGGAGCAGCCTTGGATTTTTGTTGCTGCCAGAGGCTATGATACGTTCGACCCTGACTCCTGACGCTTTAAAGTCTGGTGGCTTCACTGGCATTTCAATCTGAGCTCACTGTGACGTAGTTAATTGTCACGATCTGTGGTACTGAGACTGTGACATGGTAAGTATCAGGAAGTAGCTCAAAAGCCGCCGGACTCAAATTCTGCTGTGGAGAAAGAATGACTGCTGTCTTAGAATAACTCGCAGGCAATTCATCTATGATGATTCCTCCCTCACCATCAGAATCTGTTTGAAAACTACCGAACTGTATGATGGTTCTACCCTCTCCGATCCTGTGTCTCATGATGAAAGCACCATGACGGAGGCCGAGGCGCTGTTAGGCGCACTTGCAACAATAGTCGCAGAAGTGAGGCTGATGCTTGTGACGGCAACATTGAACGAGTCGTCCATTGAAGTGGCTACGACGTTTGGAATCGATGTATAGACATTCTTGAATGTGTATGTGACTGTGTCACTGCCCAAGAAATCTACCTGACCACCTTCAATTGCAAATGTGCCATCGGTCTCATAGACATACCGCGGAGTCCTGATGACAAATGGGTATGTCTTCACGAGTCTATTGATGTTTTTTCGTGATAGACTGATTCTGCCCAAGGACACCTCCGATCCTAACTAGCCAAACGCTACAGGACGTTGCTTCCAAGCGTTGCAAGCTGCGATCTTTCACCCTTGTCGAGGTGAATGTGACCAAAAAGCCTCTGACCCTTGAGTCTTTCGATTGCTATCGTAAGACCGTTTGAATAGCGATCAAGGTAGGGAGTGTCAACCTGATCAGTGTCTCCAAGAAGGACCATCTTTGTTCCCTCACCACAGCGAGTAATGAGAGTCTTTAGCTCATGTATCGTGAGGTTCTGACACTCATCGACAATGACATAGGACCTGCTGAAGCTCCTGCCTCGAATGTATGCGATTGGACTGACCTCTATGACACCCTTCTGTCTCATCATGTCGAACCAGTTTGTGTCATGGAATGCATTCCTGAAGTTATCGACGATGGGCATCAGCCATGGCGCCATCTTCTCATCCATGGTTCCTGGCAGGAATCCGAGGTCCCTACCTACGGGCTCGATGGACCTCGTGATGATGATCCTGTCGTACCTCTTCTCCTGTAGGCCTGACATTCCGGCAACCAGTGCAAGGAACGTCTTGCCTGAACCCGCAATACCTGTCATAGAGACGAGTGGCACACTGTCGTCAGTGAGCAGGTGAAGGGCCGCCTTCTGCTCCTTTGAGCGAGGCTCAATCTTCACAGAGTTGTGAAGGCGTGCCTTGGGCTGTATGATTCTGCCGTTCCTGTAGATACCAATGAGTGACTTGTTACCATCAATTCCTGATGAATTGCCAACCACCAACTGGTTGGTTATCAGGGTTTCACCAGATTCACTCAGGGAAACTTCACCATCTCGGTAATAGGAATCTATGGTCTCAGAATCGAGTTCAACGTGGGATTGGCCAGAGTACACGGGATTACCCTCCCTCATTGAGGTAGGAAGGTCCCGGTAATAGTCCTCTGCGTGAATCCCAAGGGCATCACACTTCACACGAAGGTTGATGTCCTTTGTGATGACCTTGACCTCCTGCTCAGGATGTGACTTACAGAGACGCATCGCAGCAATGATGATCTTGTTGTCACCCTTCTCAGAATCAAGTGAACCGATGTCTACGGGTTCATTGTGATCGCCAAGGACCCGAATGGCTGTCCCCATCTCATCGATGGTGACTCCATCTGAGAGGCTTCCAAGCTTACGAAGCCCATCGAGGAACCTATTGACCTGTCGAGCGTTGCTACCGATGAGAGCCTGCTTATCCTTGAATCGATCGAGCTCCTCCAACACAATCAGCGGAAGGATAACATCGTTACCGATGAAAGACCGGAGAGACTCCGGATCGTAAAGCATGACACTCGTGTCTATCACATAGAGCTTTCTTGCGTTCAATGTCATTCCCCTTATGTTTGACTCTATACTTCTCTCGATCCACGATAACTATTTTTGCATGGAACCCAAAAATATGGTCAAGGGAACGACATGCTTTGCTGAGCACGAGTGCAGGAATCTCACGTGTGAGAAAAAGACCTGTAGACTCTGGATGCCTGATGTGGGCAGCCTTAACTGTGCGGTATTGGCCGCTAACAGAGGTGAGCACACTCTCCAAGAAATTGGAGATATCTTTGGCGTCACACGGATGAGGATCTGTCAACTCGAGAAGATCGTGCTGTCAAAGCTAAACGATGACAGCACGATCTTTGAAGCTGTTTGAACCTTACTTCTTCTTCTTGGTCTCGGGCACCTTGAGAGGTGCAACCGGGACAGGTTCATCTGCAACAGGTGCGACGGTCTCAGCCTCTGGCTGGTGTACTGCCTCCAAAGTCTCAGCAGGCTCGATGACAGCATCAACCTGAGTTTCCTTGGCTACAGTCACCTGCTCCTGAACCACTGTCACGTCCTCAGTGCGTTCAACACTGGTAAAGTCACCCTTTCTTGGACCTGACTTGTAGCTCTTCTTGCCAGGTGGAATAAAACGAGCGCCCATGAGTAATCCTCCGTTTCTCTAACTATTCCGTAGGCTCAGAATCTTCTGTTGAATCCTTCCGCTGCTTTCCAAGTGCCAGGGAAAGCTTAGTAAGCTCAGAAGACTTGGACTTGATGACCCTAAGTCCCTTCCTTGCCCTGACACCAGCGGATGCATTACCCGAGATGTTCTTTCGAATGTCCACACTCACAGTGTCAACAAGCTCCCTGATCTCTGACCAGAGTCGTAGCATATCATCAGTCATGTTAAAATTCTCCTTTCTTCATTTGTTCCAATCTCTCGTCTCTCAATAATCCCCTTAGCGACAGATGTGATGCTTAGGGAATCATCACGATTCTCGATTTCAAGCGCAAGAAGCTCAATGATCTTCAACCTCTGGTTATCACTTACACCAAACCGAGAGATCTCAGAGACTATTTGTCTACAAGTCAAAACTTCCTTTGCCCACTTCTTGTCAGAATCTGACCACTCTTCGTTCATGCCATCTCCGTGAATGAATATGGTTCGATCTTGAACTTATCCTTTGCAACAATCATCAGTCTTTTACCCTCAACCTCACCGTCCTTCTCGATGCGAGTCAGGGTGACTGCTGAACCCCACTTATCGTTTTGCACAATGAACTGTGCATACTCCCATGTGGGAGTATCACAATCGTAAGTGCTGAGAATGTTAGAGAGTTCAGAAGGAATCAGCAGTGATATGTCTTTTTGGTTTATCACAGCTGATGAGTTTTCCTTTGCAAGCACCTCTGACTCGCAGATACCATAAACACGATGGGTGATACCGCAGTTATTGCAGGAGGCAAACTTTTCAATCACCTTATCTTCATCATCTATGACCGAGAAGGCCACGAATGAATGAAAGATAGGCTGCTTTGATTCTTTCAAGTGCGGAAGTATGCAATTGCACTTGATTAGGTGCTTGATCCCCTGCACTGGAATCACCCCTCGCTTTTGCTCAGGGCATTGAATGCCCCTCCACCAACAGTGTCAACAGCACTCTGTGCAACATAGATGAGCTTTGACAACTGCTCCTTACTGAGTCCAAGCTTGCCAGACTCCTCAAGGAGGTTTCCTGCGATTCCGTCCTTGATTGCCGACAGTACGCTGAAGTAAGTCTGCCCGAATTCCTTTTGTCCCATATTGACTCCTAATGAAGAAATCTATATGACAGAAGTTTCTGTGGTAAACTATCTTGCCTTCTTATCGGCTATTGATGATGAAGCCCATGCATCGGGCTTCACCTTAGTGTCATATCCCATTGACTTGACATAACTCGTCAACATAGGCATGAGCCTTGCAGTCGCCGTTGTTTGCCAATTGACATCGAGGTGTATTGATGGCTCCCTCTTTACGGAGGCTTTGAGCTCTTCTGCTGCCTCTATTGAAAAGCTTACTTCCTGCATCAACCTGTCGTACAAGTTCCTGAATGCTGACTTTGGAAGTCTCCTTCTCCTGTAGAAGAAGTTTCCTCCCTTGCCTTCCCTGTAAGCGCAGACAACGGTCGCAAAAATCCACTCGCCACCAATGTAGTGAGAGTCAGATCCAACGTGGATTGATGCACTTGTATCACTCAGGACTTCTTCAAACGTAGCTGTCGTCACGGTACTACCGCCAGCTGTAAGCCATTCATGTGTCATGAATCACCATGGTTCTCGTATTGAGCTCAGAGAGGATAGAATTTTTTGATGCTGTCGCAGCAATGTATGACCTAACAGGAAACCATAGCTGTCGACCACCAATAGGTATTGAGAGGTTTCCATCCTGTCTGGCAGCAACAAAGTACCGAACAACGCTACCTAACCTGTCCTTGGCAATTCCCCTCGCATTGCCAAGCTCAGGACCAAGAACGATGTCAGACCTTCTTGAAGAGAGCCTCCTGATTCTTTCATCAATGAGCGACTTGTCAATACCTGCTTGCAAAGCATCTTCCCTAAGATTGTTTCGAAGAGTTGCTGCTTGCTCTGAAATCCTTTGAGATCGAATGCTTACAACACCATCCCTAATGGACACATGCCCGGCATCTTCAAGGTCGCATAACTTTGGCATGTGTGAATCACCCCTGCCAAAGAGCGATGGTAGGTCTGCGAACCAGAAGTTTTGTAAGTCACTTGCAACACAAGAAACAGGAATGACTCGAAGCTTACCCAACCTCCAATTGTGCAACAGGGTTGATACGACTTCATAGCCATACCCTCTTGCATAGATGACCAAACTACACTCAGACTTCGCACAATCTTCAAGAATGACATTGATCTCTGAAACTCTTTCAATGACTCCGTCATAGGATAGAATCCTGCAATTCGGAAGAGTAATGTCATTGCCAAACTCTGGATAGCCTGAGACGGGCAGATCAATCGAGTCAGAAATGACTATGTGTGTTGGTCTTTCTGACTCTTTGATACCAAGCATTGCAGAGGCGCCACCCATCTCAAGGGAGTCAAGAAGGGGTGCAGCAATATCTGCTAGATCACACGAGAGAAGAAGCTCCTCAATATGTGATGCGTGTAGGGGTGAAAATCCGGTGGGCTCCAAGTCACTCGAAAGCTTAAGCAAAGACAAGAAAGAGCCAAGGGAACCTTGCTGCTCAGCTTGATAGCAAGTCCTTGCCAGTATCGATTTTGCAACCTTCTCGCTTGGTTCTTGCGATTCAAGGCTTGCAATGACTCGTAGTGAATCTAGCATCCCAAGTTTGACAACTCTGTTGTCAACATTCTCTATGAAGCTGTGTCGAAGAATGCCATCGACAGCCCTCTTTGCAAGAGAACTGACAACCGTTGAGATGCCCTGGCCTGAGCTAACAACTTTAACGTTTCTCATTTAGAGATTGTTAGGCCGCATAGTGAATTGTTCACTATGCGGCCCACATGCTAGCTATCACGCCAGAGGTTATTGGCTGCAAAGGTGATGATCTCCTCAGCAGAATCCTCGGTGTAACTGTAATCCCTCACCATTGTTTCAACCATCTCAGAGTACTTCTTCTGCTGTTCCTTATCACGACTGCGTGACTTGGTGACAATCCTTGCCATATCCTTCACAGAACCAATGAGGTAGCTCTCAATCGCCTCACGAAGTGGCTCATAGGAGCGATAGTCTACCTTTGCGCCCTTACGAATCTTGGCAAACATGTAAGCTGTCACATCAGACCTGAACCCGTCCTTCATTGAGCCGGAGATTCCGATCTGCTCCTCAATGGCCTTCATGAACTTCTCGTCCGGCTCACGTTCCTCAGAAGTGACTCGATCCTTCAACTTCTGACGAGTTGTGAAAGCCTCAGCATTGTCCATGTAGTTATCGAAGAGGCTCTGTGCCTGCTCCTCGTATGCGGTGACGAATGCCTTCGCAATCTCACCCTCAAGAATCTTCAGGTACTCCTCACGGATTGTCTTCTGTAGGATCTCAAGGTAGTGCTTCTTGGCTTCCTCATTGATGATCTGCTCCTTCACCTGCTTGATGAGGGCATCGATCACACGCATTGGTGTGATGAAATCCTTGTCAGAATCTGTGAGAGTGGAGTCGATTGCCTTTGTGATGAAGCGGGTGGAGATTCCCTCCATCCCCTCATGCTTGGCCTCATCGCGAAGATCCTTGATATCGACCTTCTTGGAACGACCCTTCTCAACGATGTCCTGACCATCGTAGATCTTCATCTTAGTGAGGAGGTCACACTTCTGGGAGGGCTTGAGGCGGCTCATCACAGAGAACATCGCGGCAACCTTGATGGTGTGGGGAGCAAGGTGTGCCTTGAAGTCAGACTTGCGAAGCATCTTCTCGTAGATCTTCATCTCCTGGGTGAGCTCGAGGACGTAGGGGACCTCAATCTTCACAACGCGGTCGAGGATGGCCTCATTGGTGTGCTCGGACTTGAAGCGATTCCACTCAGCCTCGTTACAGTGTGAGAGGATCACACCGTCGAAGTAGAGCATCGAGTTCTTTCCGGGGGTCGGAACGTTCTTCTCCTGGGTAGCTGTGAGGATTGTGTGGAGGAACTCGATCTCGTTCTTGAAGATCTCAACAAACTCCACCACACCGCGGTTGCCGACGTTGAATGCACCGTTGAGGTTCAGGACTCGAGGATCGTCCTCTGAGTACTTATCGAGCTTCGAGATGTCCTCGGAACCGATGAGTGCCGAGACGTCCTGAGAGTTGGCGTCCATGGGAGGAACGACAGCGATGCCTCGACGAGCCCTCTGTGAGAATGAAGAGCGGACGACGGGGAACTTCTCGTACTCACCGTTGAACTCCTCCATGAGCCTGTAGCGACAGACGGGGCAGAGGTCTCCCTCAATGTGCACACCGAGTAGCTTCTCAAACTGTCCACGAAGTGAACGTGGAAGGAGATGAAGTGGCTCCTCACGGACAGGGCAACCCTCAAGATGATAGACAGGCTCAGCAGCCTTCTCTAGGGCCTTCTTCACTGCGTCAGCAAGTGCCGACTTACCTGAGCCTACAGGTCCCATCAGAAGAAGAACCTGACGACTCTCCTCACCCTTGAGGGCAGCAGACTTGAGGAATCTCATGATCTTTGCGATGACTCGCTCGTGACCATAGAAATCATCCTTGAAGTAATTGTAAGTCTTCAGCTTGTCACCGTCAAACAGCTTACGACAACGAGGATCAGACTCCTCAAGTGACTCTACTCCAAATGTCTCTACGGCATCGACAAGCCTCTTTGCAGCAAGTTTTACAACCGTAGGGTTAGTCCTAATAAGCTCGAGGTAGTCAACGAAGCTGCCACTCCAGGCATCCTTCTGTGACTCAGCCCTCTGCTTCTTAATAATGTCAAGAAAATCCATGTGCAGCCTCCTATGAGATTTCAAATTCTTCGTCTTCTAGCTCTGTGAATAACTTAACCTCGCCATGCCAGATGTTACTAAGTAGCCTCACGCAATTATCAGCATAGTCAAGTTCAAGGTCACGACCATCATGTTCGTGACGCAGGATGAGCTTGTCCTTTTCCACACTGTCAACGTAGATGACAGGAATCATGTTACCTGCAACGCTCTTGATAAGCTCTGCTCGTACTTCCTGCCAGCTTTCCTCATCTTCAACAAGGTCGTCAATTGTCCAATCTGGACTCTTTCCCTTCTTTGGACTGAAGGTAAAGAGGTTGAGCTCTCTTGCCTTCTCCTCAGTGAGGTACTGTGCAATGAAGTTCTCGTCATTGCATGCTTCCCTTGCGATGAAACATTCGTCGAGACCATGCCTCTTCTCAATGTCCTTGAAGATCTCGAATCCGAGGTGATATGGATTAATCTTGAGCCCCCAAGGACGAAGCACAGCGTTGTGAGTCTTGAGGAATGGAATGTGATACTCATCTGGAAGCTCAAGGTCGTGAAGAATCCTGTAGTGCCAGAATGATGCCCATCCCTCATTCATTACCTTTGTACGAATCTGTGGCCAGAAGTAGAGAGATTCATCACGAACGATCTCAATTACATCGCGCTGCCAGTCGGCAAGGTGTGGATTGTTCTCAAGGATGAACAGCATGATGTCATACTCAGGCTCAAGCGGCTTCTTTTCTAGATTGAAACCCTTCCACTCGCCCTTTGTGTCATTCTTTATGAGGCCTGAGTACTTCTTGAGAAGCTCCTTTTCACTGAGCCTAAACCTTCCACGTCTGTCAACCTGGTAGTTGACTGCCTGACATGCTTCGATGACCTTCTCAACTGCCTCAATTCCAATTGAGGGATCTTCAATGTATCCCTGGATCCTCTTCTTTGCATTACGAAAACGTTGCGTGACATTGTCAGGATCAGTGTCCCTGAATGTCCGGTTGTTCTTAAAGAAGTCCGAGTGACCCACACAGTGTGCCATGATGAGAATCTGGAGATAGAGAGGATTCTCCAGCATCAGGTAAGCGATCGATGGGTTTGAGTTGATGATGAGCTCGTATGGAAGTCCCTCTGCACCGGCATTGTACATGAAGTGGGTCCTCTCAAAAGACTTTCCGTACGACCAGTGTGCGTAGTGTGAAGGGAGGCCGTGATAGGCCATTGCCCCGATCATCTCGTGGTAGTTGATAGTCTCGTAGGCGATGGGATGCCAGTCGAGACCGTAACCCTTTGCGATCTCGATGATCTTCTCATCCCAAGCCTCGAGATCAGAAAGAAGGTAATCGCTCATAGCTCACTCCCGAAGAACTTTTTGAAGGTAGGCCAAACGTCTTCCTTTGATCCAAGAAGCGCTGTTATGACCTTGGGTGCTAGGGACTGAATGTCCCTAAAGATCTTTGAACTTGTCTCTTTTGACCAAGCAGGCGTTGAACCGGGTGGCTTGATCTCACAGAAACCAACAACCTGTGAAATTGCGGCAAGATCACGATACATGTCAAATGCCTTGGCATTGTCCTCATCCCAGTTATCACCATCCGTGCAATGAAACGCATAAATGTTCCAAGATGACGGGTGATACCTTTCGTTGGCAATCTCAATTGCTAGTTCTGGTGCCGATGAGACATGAGTTCCACCGGATGAGCCCCTCTTGAAGAATGAGTCTTCATCGGTCTCAAAAGCCTCTGTCGTGTGACCGATGAAGACGATCTCGACCTTCTCATACTTGTGCCTGATGAACTGATAGAGGAGGAAGTAGAAGGATCTCGCGATGAACTTGATGTCCTGAGTCATTGAGCCAGAGACGTCCATCATGAAGAAGATGACAGCATTGGTCGCCTCCTTCGGCTTCGCATTGATGTGGTGGTACCGGAGGTCGTTGTCATGGAACGGAAAGACCTCGTTACCTTCCTCATCAAGCTCAACAGTGCCAGCTCTTCGAGCAGCTGAGAGCCTTTTGATGCGCTGTATTGCCGATTCTCTTTTATCGAGGCGAGGTGGAATGCCCTGGGGACGAGTTCCATGACGCCTTGGCTTTTCCTCAAGGACTGTTCGAAGCTTCTTCCTCTCGAGCTCAGGTAACTTCAAAGAAGCAAACAAGTGCTCAGCAAGTTCGTCTAAAGTTATCTCGACTTCATAGAACTCTTCACCCTTTTCACTTCCTGCCTTATTGCCGGAACCTTGGCCTTGTGGCTGGCCCTTCCTGACTACCTGACCCTTCTGGACGTCAGCGCCTGGTGCAGATCCTACCTGTTTTTGTCCTTCGTTGTGACCATAGACGAATTGCCACTCCTTAAGGCCTCTTACAGGTATTCTAACCTTCTTCTTTCCATCCTGCCCAATGATCGACTCTTCTGAAACGATATCTGTGATACCGTCCCTGATGGCCTTCTCAATCTTCTGTTTGTGCCTTGCCCGATCAGAGGCCGACCGATCAGCCGTTGTCTTATGCTCACGGAATATTGACATCCTGCCTCTCCTTCTCAGACTTCAAGGTTGCACATAACGCCCTTGCATGCATAATGCCAGGCCTGAGGTAAATAGGCGTCTCACGCAAAGCAATATGCCACGGTACCCAACCCACCCAATCATGTTCAATGACACCGGTCTTCGGGTTGGGAAGAATCTTGGGTTTACCAGACTGCACTGCAACATAGATTGCAATGCCGCCTTCCACGAATGGCTTAGAGCTCAGGATAGAGGTATCAGAAATTGTGATACCTGCCTCTTCATTCACTTCTCTGATCGCAGCCTGTAATGATGACTCGCCTTCCTCTATAGAACCTTTCGGAAGGTCACCAGTCCCATCCTTACGAAGCATAAGGACCTTACGCAGGTCAGGACTGACTACGACAAAACCAGCGCCGTGTGTCTTCATGTTCTTCATAATGAAAACTATAACACGGGAACACTTTGTTATCTCAAGTTTGTGTAATCATCCTGCAATCTAACAACATCATCAAGCTCAGGTGTAGAGACTTCCACGAGAACAACGTTTTCTTCAACGGCACAGAACCTGTGTATCGTTCCTGGTGAGACATGAAAGATCTCGCCTGTTCCAAGCTTCAGAATTGTTAGGTTACGAGTTGCTTCCGAACCAACCTCAAGGTGAAGATTGCCACTGAGGACCCTGATTGTCTCTTCCTTTTTCTCGTGGTACTGACGCGAGAGTCTATGACCTGCATTGATGTGTAGGTACTTTCCAACATAACGAGGTGTCTCAGCCCAAATCTCTTCGTGACCCCATGGCTTTTGTACGATTCTCATAGTCTTTCCTCATAGATGATATCGCTGCCCACAAAATCAACAAATGCGTTTAATATCGCACCTGCAGTTGAGTTTGCGTCGTCCTCGTACTCAGATGAGTATCTAAGTCTGTGTTTCATTGGTGCGCCACTTTCGTGCTGCGCCATGTGAGTAAGCTCATGTGCGATACTTCGAAGTATATCTGCAAAGCTTCTGCCTTTTGCATACACAAAGAAGGTTCGCTTGTCGAAGAAGGAGACAGCAGTCGTTTCAATTCCGTACTCATGGCGGGAAGCAACAATATTGCCGACGTAATCTTCCTTGAGAGCTAATGAATTTGCACAAAATTCAATGAACTTTGCAAGGACGGCTTTACGTTGAGGCTCTATAAAGAGCTTGTCACTGACCCTGATTGTTACTTTCCCTTTTCGCATTTTTGATGGCCGCCACTAGTTCGGACGAGGACTGAATTTTCCCGCCGCCGACGTTAAATATGACGCTTGCACCAATAGACTGACAAAGGTCAAACTCGGGAACATTGCCAGAGGAATCACGATCCCCGCCCTTAGTGAAGGCAATAGGCTTGAGAATCGCAAGCGCTCCTGTAACTGTCTGACTGCCATCATCCCATGGAACAACGTAGTCGACCCCTCTGACGCCTGCAATAATCTCTAGGCGTTCAGTCTCTGGCATGAATGCGTAGCCCTTCTTTCGAAGGAGAAAACCGTCACCATTGACAATCACGGCAAGTCTTACGTCATCGCCAATCCTGTCGGCAACCTCACTTGAATTGATGAGACAGCGGAGATGGCCCACATGCATGGGGTCAAATCCGCCTGATGTCACAACAAGCCTAAATCCCCCAGAAACAACGTGGTCCCTGAGGCTCTCAACACTTTCAAAAATCTTTCCCATGAACACATGGTAAATGGGTAGACGTAGTTGTTATCGCTGTAGTGACTTCTTGAACATCTCGGGGAACAAATCCGAGTGCTTGCCATAGAAGCGATCCCAGTCGGCATCAAGAATGTAACTCACGGCATGATCTTCTGCACTTCTGACAGAGCGACCAAGGGCTTGCACGATAGTCTTCGCTGTCTGAAGTCCGTACCACCAGTTCCAGCGATGCATCCGCTTCTTTACGATCTTGTCACCGAGGTAGGGATAAGGAACCTTACAGATGATCTGGAAACGGGATAGGTCACCCTTCAAGTCGACTCCTTCCTGCATGGAAGGTGAAAGTAGGACGGTTGGTGCGGATGATGTCATGTGCTCTTGCAGCTTCTGAATTCGGTCCTCACTTCCATGAATGAGGATTCGATTAGACCTCAAGGCCTGCTGTAGGTACTTTGCAATCTTGAATGTGTGGCAGTGAATGATGCCCTTGTCATTTGGGTGCTGGGCGAGGATTGCCTTCACGGCCTCTGCAAGCTTGGGAAGATCCTGGTCGATAGTTGCAGACCCCATTCGAGCGACCGAGTAAGCAAAGATAGGATGGTTCTCTGAGGGAAATGGTGATGGAATGGAGATGAAAGCACAGTCACTTTCTGCAATCCCAAGGGTCTTACAGAAACCCTCCTTGTTGAGAATTGTTGCTGACATCATCAGCACACGACGACCATTCTTGAAGAGGATTGCATCTGCATATCCTGATACATCAATCGGCTTGAACTCAAGCTTCCTCATTCCGCGGCCTTCTCCCTCCGCGAGATTGAAGACCCAATTCTCCTCATCATAGAGCTCCATGAATCGACGAATCTTACCAAGGTGCTTCTCAAGCATCTCATATTGCTTGGCTAGATTGACAAAATCAGACTTCATCTTTTCGCTGAGGTTGAACTTTTCGATCATTTCCTCATAGTGCTTGACATGCGCTTGGAGCTTTGGCTCGTACTCATCAACGATCCAACGCCAAGCCTGCTTATCGGTTGTAATGTCAGGCATATCAACCTTTAGGGCCTGCTTTGCAAACCTCTCAGACATTGAGACCTCAATGAAGCCACTCAATTCTGTGTCGGTGTTATGTGCCTCATCAATGACAAGCAAGGAACGAGGCACAAGCTTTCCTGCGTAAGTTGTTTCAGCAAGAAAGTATGAGAAGTTTGTGACCGACTCTTCGCTTGAAAGAAACTTTGCCTTCTCAATCTTGTAAGTGCACTGTGTCATGCATGTCTTTGCAAACTTTGTACTCTTGTCAGGCTCAGCCTTCAACTGTCGTTGTGACTCAGCGCAGCTTTGGCGCTTGTGAAACTTGCACTGATAGTTAGCAGATGACATCACCTGGCACATCCTGCCACCGGTGTCCTCACCAAAGTCTCGAATGTACTGTTCCTGTAGCAGCTTCTGTGTTGTGAGGAAGTATGCGCCTGTCTTGTAACCGCTGTCCATCGTCTCAGGACTGGATCGAGCCATGTACCTTGCAATTGTAAGGCCAATAGCGGACTTTCCTACGCCGGTCCCGGCCTCAATCACTACGAACCGCTTGCCCTTGTTGAGGAATGAATCGAGAGCAAAGTCAATTGCCTCTCTCTGAGCTTCACGTACCTCACCAAACGGGAAGTGCCTTGCATAGTCGAATGACATCACTTATCTTCCTTCTTGATCACGGTGAATGGGATGGCTGCCTTGGGTTTTTCTTCATAGGGAGACGCAAACTTAAAGAATTCTGAGCGCTTTACAACGTGAGATTCATCAAAAGTGTCATCAAGCGCTGTGTACGTAACTGTGTAATCAGAAGTAGATTTAATCCTAACCACTCCTAGCATGGGCAGGACCCACAATTGTCCTGGGAAAAGTGGTGCCCGTAGTGCCATCTCCCTGACATGAGCCCTCACAAGTGGCATGTACATAAACTCTAAGAGTGAGCTGAAAAAGTACTTGATGTAAGTCAAGGTCTCACCAAGTAGTGTGAGGGGGTGGGAATCGAACCCACAATCGATCCACAGGAACGACCCAACTGCAACCCGCAGGGAGTCTTGACACTTACCAAAGTGCTTCCCCTCATTGCTATCTATCTCCCTTCTTTCTCTTTGGTGGTGCCTCATGAAAGGCACGTTCGGGAGGAATGTGTCTCCACATGCCTTTCTCTGTGTCCCAGATGAAGAATACTATGCTACCGTTGTTCTGCTCAATAATCTCTTTGAGCAGGCCTACACTGTGTTTATCGTTTGTTAGTGTGTGATTGAAGAAAACCTGGTCACCTGGCTTGAAACCAAGGTGTTCATCAAGGTTCTTCTTGCTTGGTAGGGGCGGGACATAAGAGTCAGGCTGGAATATCCTGACAGTCTTGGTGTTCTTCCTTCGCATCAATATGATTGTATGCAAGGAACTGAATTAGTTCAAAACCAGGATGGACCCTTTTCAACTGAAGTTGCTGACTGTTCACGATTTCCATATATCGAATAGGCAGTCATTTTCCCGTAATGGATAGCCTCAGACTCCTGTTTGAATGCCCTTGTTGGAAGCCTATGGCCACGCTCAGTATCAATAATCGTGACATTCCAGATGCCAGCGACGGGGTCCGGTGCAATGGTCACCTCAACGCCTGGAAGCCTTCGCCAGTCCATCATCCTGTCAATGGCCGGCGGAGTCTGGAGGTTGCGACCCAGCTCCTCACGGACGAGTTTTCGAAGGAGGTCAATAGTCTTCATTTGTCTAACTATTCAACGCTTCCTCTCACCCTCGCGAAGGGCCTCACAGGCCTGCCAGAAGATCTCCTCGTCCCTCTCCACACAGACCCACTTGCGATTGAGCCTTCTCGCAGCCCATGCGGTGGTCATAGAACCAGCAAAAGGATCGAAGACCCAGTCACCCTCGTTCGTGTTGGTCTCGATGGGGATCTCCACGACGCGGAGTGGCTTCTGGGTGGGGTGAATTTTTCCCTGCATAATCTCTGTGACGTCCATCCAGACGTTTGTCCGCCGGTAGAACTCTGACTTGCAAACGTAAGTCTTCTTACCTGGCTTCGGAGTGTATCCAGCGTACCCCCGTTTCTCTGAGAGTAACGGAATGTTGAAGGTAATAGGTTTCTTTATATCACCCTTCACGAGGTACAGGAGGTCTTCCCGTGTCTGGAGGTAATTGTGCTTCACGCCGTAGGCCCTCTTCTTGGACCACGTGATGATGTTGGACATTCGCCATGGAGTCTCGGACTCGAGGCGCGAGACATACTCGAAGAGGGGACGGAATCCGGGCTTGCCGTACCCACCCCACACGTACATTGCCCCGCCGTCGACCACCAACTCGCTGAAACGGTTGGACCAACCGAGCATCCAATCGGTGAATGACTTCTGGTCCCCTTCCCACTTGTCCCAGTCCTCACTGACGAGGTTACCGTAAGGAGGGTCGGTCGCAATGAGCTTCAAGGGTCCGCATGTTCCCCTGACAAAGTCGATCACCTCGGAAGAGGTGCAGTCACCCTGAAGGGCATACCCGTCAGGAAATTCGTGTACTAGCATCTTAAATGGGTAAACCTCCCGAGGTCTGTGTAACCTGGGAGGCTTACGATTGTCTTGAAGAGTTACTCTACGGAGATGACCCGCTTCATTGTCTTCTGGACGGGGACCTCGACATAGAGAATGCCGGCGTCATACCGAGCAGAGATGCCCTCCTGCATGACATTCTCACCGAGACTCCAGGATCGGGAGTAGGTGGACTTGGTGCCGTTGACCTCACGATTGCCGGTGACGGTGAGGAGGTCGTTCTCGGTGGAGACCTCGATATCGGAGCGGCTCATGCCTGGCATCTCCACTGCGATGGAGTAGCCCTTGTCGTTCTCGTTGATCTGGGCACGAGGCTGAAGTGCACTGTAGTCCTTGTTCTTGCCCTTGCTACGGGTTCGATCGTCGAGGTAGACATCGAGGAAGGTGTCGAAGCTTGCATAGGGATTGCGGGTCATGAGATTGAACATGTAAGTGTCTCCTTTTGTCTCTGTTGAAACGGAGGAACCATTCCTCCATGTGCTAAAGATAAACACCAGAAAAGAAGAGAACATAGGCAAGTTACTTTTTACCTGGCTTTTTCTCTGTCCTCGCAATCCACTTCCTCCAGTCTTCCTCATCAAAATCCTTTCGGGTCACCACACGATGGTCGTGGAAGACTCCGATGTACCCTGGTGGACACTCCGGGACTCCGGCGAGGTAGAGCTTTCGATCGTCGTCAGGGTGGACTGTTCCCTCGAAACCCCCATCGAGCTCCTTGGTGACAGTCACCCTGACGACTGGGCCTGCATAGGCCCTAACGAACACGAGTTCACCGACCCTATGTCTTGCTTTCACCACCACCGATGATACGGCGTCGGCGCTTGGCGGCAGGGCTCTCGAATAGCTCGTCCTCAAGGGAGGCACGCTCTCTAGCCTTTCTACCGGCGTCCTTTGGTCGCATGATCTCTGTGCAGAAGATACTTGTGAGCTCAGGGGTCTCCGCACCACGACTGAGGGCACGCTTGAGCTTTTTCGATTTTCTGATGGCAACTGAAACTCTCCGGACTGAAGTCTCAATGTTGTGTCTCTGTTGGTCAGTCATACCACGTCCAAGCCCTCGCTTGTGAAGCTGGAAGACTCCCTTGGACCTGCCATGGTCACCCACAGCCTGCGGGTTGAACCTACTCTCCGCGTAAGAGTTCAACAGCGCGGCCTCAATCAACGGGGAATCGAACCCCTCGCTTCTCATTGCCTGCTCAATCTTGCAGGCATCTTCTCTATTCTCTATCTTGGTCGAAATGTCCTCACAGACCAGACCCTTCCTGTAGTGTTGCGTGACCTCCGGCTCAGGACCAATAACGGTCGAGATGAGCAGGAGGAGCACGAAGTGCAGGTGCAGCATCGTTCTCCGTTGGTTATTCCCGCTAGCGTGGGATAGGACCACAGTGCGGAACTTTAATTATACCGACAGAAACCTAACTGTGTAACTGTCAACCGTGAACACACGTTGAACACAATGTGTTACTCGTCATTGTCTGTGACTATTGACAGAACGTACTTTCTAAAGACATGGGCCCTCACGGCCGATTGCTTGCTGTCATGTGAGCTCTTGTTCCAATCGCCTTTCTTTCCCTTTCGGGAAAGTCGAAGTAACTTCCTGAACTTCCTCGTTGCTTTCCTACGTGAGACTTCATCCATAGAGGAAAGGCTTTCATTGAGACTACCAATGCTGCTGCGTGGATAGTGACTTGGTGGCACAAGGCCAAGGTTTGCATAAGCGATGTCCACTAACAGTTTCTTAAACTCGTAGCTCATCATTGCTCACGTGAATGTGTGGTTACTTGGGAGTTCTGGACCTCACCCCGTTCACCTGGCTAAACTACCCGATAACCAACATCAGCCCAGGGCACAAATCGCCAGCGAGCACCAGCGTCGAAAGCGTAGGATGGTCTACTTTCGAAACCCAAGAGATCGATCACCGATCCCACTCGATAAAGCAGCGCCTAATTGCCTGCCTTTATGAATGTATCAAATGCATGCAGATGTTTAAATGAAGATGCCCCGACACAAGGTCGAGGCACCGTTGTTTGCGATAGCTCAGTGCTTCGCGTCTGTAGCGGGCTTGCCATCGGCAGGAGCCACGCCGGCCGTCGTCTCACTGGTCGGGACCACAGTGGTCTCGGCAGCGGCGGGTGCGGCCTCTGTTGTGACCGGGGCGGCTGGTGCGACCTCGGCGACTGGTGCGGCCTCCTCGGCCTTCTTCTCCTCGGCAGGTGCGGCATCATCGGCGCATGCTGCGAGGGTGAGAGTGAGGAATGCGAACACGAAAGTTGCTACGTTCTTCATGATTGTTTCTCCTTGAATCACTCTGCAGAATCGACTGCAGAGTCAGTGGTGCCGGACTCCTTCTCGTCTCCACCGGTGCAACCGGGAAGGAAGGGAAGGACGAGGGCGAAAGCGATTGCGATGAACTTGGTCATTGCTCTGTTCTCCATGTGCTGAGCATTAGTAATTTATCCAACTCTTTCATGTTTACACTAGTTTTTCGAACTTTTTGAACCGCCATCATAAGGAGTAGCAAGGCCCAATGTTATGAGCTGGTCATTACAGCAGTTTCCATCCTGCGTGTGAATCCTTCCTAACCACCTGCCATACTTGTCAAGACCCTTGCTCTCAAGGAAAACGTCCTTACCGAGGACTTGGTTACGTAACCAGTCTCTAGCGGCAATGGCAAGAGCCTTGCTTTCGTTCGTTCCACCCTTCATCTCGGCAGTGTCAATGCCAAGTAGTCTCACCTTCAGCTTACGAAGTGACATTGAGAATCCAAGATCCACATCCACAGTGACTGTGTCACCGTCATAGACCTCAGTGACCTTTGAGCGATAGAAGAAGCAACGATCGTCCATGTTTCATTTCCTGTTTGTGACATACTTATCCTCGGAGGACTATCATGTCAAAGAAGCCCGATGTATTCGTTGTCAGGGAAAGGGTTGAAGGTCTTGAAAAGCTGGTGGGACAGGCACTTGAGATCGACGGTCTCAAGGACATGGCAAAGGATGTCACCAAGAAAGTCCTTGACGAGGCTCTGGAAAGTGGAAAGGCTGAGCTCAAGGAGACCGCAAAGTCGACGGTCCAAGAGGCAAAGGACTTCATCCTCTCAGAGAAGGAGACGATGACTGTTGACATGGACAAGCGGCTCGAAACTGCGAGGTCAGAATTCCAGAAGGCACTCGTGGAACACCTTGACAGGGTCGAAGACAGGCTCACAAAGGCAGAAAAGCTACTGAAGATCGCCCTCGCCCTCTCCCTTGCTTCCGCGGCCTGGAGTGGGCTCGCCAACTTCCTCTGAACCCTTGGCAAACTTCTTCACCGTCTCACCGGCGATGAAGAAGCCACCAATCCACTGCACCAGCTCAACCCAATGGGTCTCCCCAAGTTTACCCCAGATGAGGAGCGGTGTGGATACCACCATCGTCACAATAAATGCAAAAAGTGCTCGCCAAGAGAAGGGTGAGTTCTTGGCGAGCAGGTTGTGGATGCTGAGCTCTCTACGATTACGGGGCTTTCTTTTCATTCCCCTACATATTAGTCACCGAATTGTGTAGTCACTACAGAACTTCCTCTCCATGGCAGGAAGTTCAGATTCACCACGTTGCGGCAAAAGATCAGCGGTGTCCATGACGGCTCTTGCAGCCTTTGCAGCAGGCTCGTCAGAGTTACTCCACACATCCTCGAAGAGGCGATCAACAACCTTGCGTCGAGAGAGGAGAAAGTGCTCCACAATTGCACGGTTCGGTGAACCCTTGAAGCCGGACCCGACCCTCTCCTCGGTCTGAATTCTCGATATTGTCAGTGCCATCACTGCAAGCTCAGCGCCGATGTCAACTAGACGGGCAAGGATGAGCTGACGCATCTCCAACTTGGGTCCCTTGAGTAGCATCTGGTGGAACAGTGTGAGCGCAAGCTTCCTTGTCTTGGACTCAATCCAGTTTAGGTGTGAGATGAATGGGTCATCAAAGTCAATGAACTTATCAAAGATCGACCCAAAGAGATTCCCGATGTACCATTTTGGATAGATGAGGGCACACTTTCCAATCACCTTTAGCTTATCAAGCAGGGTCGCCCCCTTCTTGAAGAGACCTCCGGCATTTCGAAGGTGGCCGTCGAGGGCCTCTCGAGCGATGAAGAGGTGCATGATGTCGGTGGTTCCCTCCACGATTCGATTGATGCGAGTGTCACGGAGGACACGCTCCATCGGAAAACCAACCTCACCGCGTCCGTCAATAGACTTTTCTGTCTCGAATCCTCTTCCACCACGAAGCTGGAATGCTATATCTGCAACCTCCCAACTCCGCTCGGAGTTCCACATCTTGGCAGTTGCCGCTTCCATTCGAATGTCAACGTCATGCTTGTCACTGAGGGCTGCACCGTAAAGCGCCAGGGTCTCCATGGCATAGGTGAGACCTGCGATATCAGCCAGCTTCTGTGCACCGGCTTCGTGATCACCCACAGTCTTGCCCCACTGCGCTCGGCTCTTGGCCCACGATGCCGAGAAATTGAGCACGTCCTTTGACACAAAGGCGGCAACTGCCGGTATGCCGAGCCTTCCATCATTCAAGGTAGTAAGTGCCAACTTCAGGCCCTTGCCCTCACCAAGAATGATGTTCTCAGCAGGTACTCTGACATTTCGGAAACGAATGAGGCCATTCTCAATGGCACGGATCCCAAGGAAGCGACAACGGTGAACAACCTCCAAACCCTCAGATCGACCTTCGACCACGAATGCCGTGATTCCCTTCTTTCCGTCTTCAGACGTAGTTCGTGCCATGACGACGTAGAGGTCCGCCAGCGTCCCGTTCGTACACCAGAGCTTCTCTCCGTTGATTACCCATGATCCGTCCTCCTGCTTCACGGCCTCTGTGACCATGCTTGCTGGGTCCGAACCGGCACCAGGCTCAGTTAGTGCGAATGCGGAAAGCTCGCCCTTGGCAATTCGAGGAAGCCACTTACGTCTCTGCCTCTCTGTGCCAAAGAGCTTCAATGGCTGTGGAACACCGATTGACTGATGCGCTGATAACGTCGCCGCTGTTGAACCACAATACTTTGCCACTGCGCCAAGAATTCGAACATAGTTTGTCTGTGAAAGCCCAAGACCACCATATAGCTTTGGAATCTTAATGCCAAAAAGCCCAAGAT
>Ga0315905_10002088_pt1 | contig 21191 bp, 17 predicted proteins | sample LakEriMetagenome_5_FD_203522 | JGI IMG/M metagenome (GOLD analysis project Ga0315905, IMG submission 203522) | Freshwater fungal communities from buoy surface, Lake Erie, Ohio, United States - Buoy 4 MA121 | ecosystem: Environmental > Aquatic > Freshwater > Lake | place: USA: Lake Erie, Ohio...
GACAGCCAAATCATTATCCATATTCGCCTCCTCGATACAGAAAATCTTCTTCAGCAGGAGGCCTTGGGCGTTGTTGGCGTTAACCTCCTTTATGGTGCGTTTTATCACCACCACGAACCCGAGGTCCTAGTTGAGTCACTTCTCGACAACCTCAGCACCAGCCGGATCGAGATCGACATGATCGAACTCTCCGGAATCGGCTTCCGTATGGTTGACAACAGGGTCATGAGCCTCAAACTGGTCCAGTTGGGTCTCAGTAAGGCTGCCATGTTCGACTCAAGTGGCAAAGTCCTGCAACCCTCAGAATTCTTCTACAAAAAAAATATATTGCTTGAGCGCGGCAGCTTCCGCCCGGTCACCCATGTCAACCTCGACATGATTCGGTGCGCCCACGAAAAATTCGCCGCCGAACTGCCACCTGAAGAGCGAGATCAAATCGTCACTATCACCGAATTGACGATGAGCAACCTCCAGCAGACAAACACGGGTAGCAGCTATTCCGATTTTTTGGCCCGCGCCGATACCTTGGCCGCCTGCGGCATGACTACTATCATCAGCGATTATTTTGAGTACTATCGAATGGTCGGGTTTTTAACCCAGCATTCCGCCAAGCGCGTTGCCTTGGTAATGGGGGTCCCCAGCCTGAAAGATCTATTTGATTCAAAGTACTACCAGCATCTCGATGGTGGTATTCTCGAGTCTTTCGGGCGCCTCTTTAAATTCGATCTCAAGATTTATGTTTACCCTTTCTTCAATCGCGAAGACGGAGAAACCATCAACCTCGACAACTTTCGTGTCGACCACGATGTGCGTAACCTGTTCAAATACCTGATGGATCGCGGCGTGATGGTGCAGCTTGATAATTACAAGGAAGAATACCTTCACATTTTCTCGCGCGAAGTGCTGCAACTTATCGCAAAGGGGATCCACACTTGGGAAGACATGGTTCCCAATGCTGTCGCCAAGCTCATCAAGGATCGCGGTTTGCTGGGTTATAACAAAGGGCAGGACAAGTGAATTTTTCGCCTTTCAAAAAGGGTCCAGAAATGGTGCGCGTATTGTTTCTTGTCGGCATGCTAGTTTTCTTGGGCCTACCTTCAGCCGCAATCGCCCAAGCTTTGACGGTCATCCCTGCAGAGGGGACTTTTCGGTTTACCCCCTCATCAGGGGAGAAGGATATTCCGTCGACCTATAAGCTCGAAGCTTCCGACTTTGCCTTCAAGGCGAAACGCCTTCACGGCGTAAAGGGGGCCTACACGGTTTACAGTCTCCAGTTTCCTTCCCCGGTGAAATCTCCATTCGAGGAAAATAATACCGTTCATGCCCGCTATTACCTCCCGGAAGGGAAGGGACCTTTCCCCGCCACGGTCGTGCTCGACATACTTGCCGGTAGCGAAACCATTCCAAAGCTTATGGCTGATCATTTGGCTCGCAACGGAGTTGCGGCATTACATGTGCAGTTGCCCTATTACGGGCCCAGGAAGCCTAAAAATGCCCGGGTCAAAATGCTTTCACCTAACTTGCTAACAACTCTGCCGGCAATTCGTCAGGCTGTTCTCGATTTGCGCGTGGCAAATGCCTGGCTGCGCGATCGCCCAGAGGTCGATGCTTCAAGATTGGGCATCTCTGGTACCAGCTTGGGAAGCCTTATTTCTGCACTCACAGGGGCCGTGGAAGACCGGTACCGCAAGGTGGTCATTCTTTTGGGTGGTGGCGGATTTGTCGATGCTTATTATAGCCATCCGCAGGCCAAAGATATTGTTAAGTCCTACGAGGCGACAGGCGGCACCAAAGAGTTGGCCCGTTACCTGTTTGCTCCTTACGACCCTATCACTTGGGCCGCACGCCTTTCAGGGCGCGATGTGCTCATAATGGCCGGCAGTCAGGATGAGGTTATTTTTCCTGAAATGACCAAGAAACTTTGGGAAAAAGCGGGCAAACCCGAAATGGTCTGGTTCGACTGCACTCACCTGGGCGCAGTTCGCTTTTTGCCCGATGCACTCAATCGCATCGCTAGCCATATGGCAAAGCCCTGCCCAGAGCCGGCTGCGACAAAATAGCTGTTCAGGTGCCGCATTGGTAAAATGGTTTAGATTGAAAATTTAGGCCGGATAGGTGCGGGCGGTCAGGAATTAGGTCGCTCATTCAAGGGGAGGATTCCCATGGCAAATTGGCAGTGTGCGTGGAGCTTGGGGGTTGCCCTAGGGGTAATTTCCCTGGGGTTGCAAAACTTGAGCGCTCAACAGATTGAGGCACTCCAAGCTGAGGCCCCATCAGGCCTACTCGAAAGGGTAGTTACCCTCCGTATGGAGGGTGAATTGCCCCTGCATTTGGCTCTGGAGGCTATTGGCGAATCTATTGGCGTGAAATTCACGCTGGACAAGCGCGCCCTAGTGGATCGGGTGGCCGAGGGGGAAGAGCCCAGATTTCCCGCGCCAAATGGTCGCCGAAAGGCTTCCGAGCATCTCGAACGCCTCCTGGACCTAGATGGTTTGGTGGCGGTTGCATTGGACGGGAACTGGATTATTACCACCGAGGACCGGGCTTTCCATCTGCAAATGCGCCAAAAAGTGGATGTCGCTTGGGACAAAATTCCCCTCGAAAAAGCCCTTCAAGATTTGGCAAAAGCCAAAGGGCTCAATGTGGTGATTGATCCCCGCCAAGCTAAATTCGGTAAAACTACAATTTCCCTTCAACTCAAGGGGGCAACTCTTGAGGCTGCCCTGCGTTTGGCCGCAGAGTTGGGTGGGCTCATGCCTATACCGGTTGGCAATGTGATTTTCCTTACCAACGCCACCGGGGCCAAATCATTGCGATCAGGCGGAGATTTACTGGGCCAAGGTGGTGAATTCATCCCTGCCGGACTCTTCGAGCCCGAGCGGTTTACAGGTCCAGCCCCAGCCCTTCCACCACTTTTGCCGGTTCCTAACGCCCGTCCAGCCGCCCCCGGCCCCCCACCTGCGGTTCTTCCGGCCCCGGGCCCTGCTGCCCCGCCACCCGGTGGGCCACCTGCTGGGGCGCCTCCTTTTTTCAATGAGCGGGGGCCCAGATGATTTCGGTGATTGTACCCGCAAAGGATGAGGCTGCCACGCTCGCCGAATTGGTTCAACGCACGTTAGAAGTTGGAAAGCTGGCCGGCCATGCCATTGAAATTATCCTGATCGACGATGGTAGCACCGACGGCTCCTGGGTCGAGATTCAAAAACTGGCCACTTTTCACCCAGAGGTTTCAGGCCTAAAATTGCGCCGTAATTTCGGAAAGGCTGCTGCCCTCATGGCTGGCTTTCATGCAGCCAAAGGGGAACTTTTTCTCACTCTGGATGCCGACCTGCAGGACGACCCTGCCGAACTTCCCGCCATGGTTGAGCACCTTCGTCACGGTGGCTCGGGCGGTGAACCCTTGGACATGGTTTGCGGTTGGAAAAAGAAACGCAACGATCCCTGGCACAAAGTTTTGCCTAGTCGTGTTTTCAATTGGATGATCGGCTTTTTCACCGGAGTGAAGCTGCACGACCATAACACCGGCCTCAAGCTCTATCGCGCGGAAATCTTCAAGGAGGTCCGCATCTATGGCGAACTCCACCGATTTATCCCGGTCCTTGCCGACGCAAGAGGTTTCAAGGTGGGGGAGATACCAGTCACCCACCATCCCCGCAGGCATGGCTTTTCCAAATATGGCACTATGCGATTTTTAAAAGGTTTTCTCGACCTGTTGACCGTCAGTTTCCTCACCGGGTTTGGCACCCGCCCCAAGCACCTGCTAGGGGCCATCGGCTTGGTTTCGATTCTGTTTGGGGCCATTGCCATGTCTTGGCTCGCTGGTATCTGGATCGTTCGACTTGCCGATCCAGATTTTGGCGAGCCCTTGCATAGGCGTCCCTTGTTGGTGGTTTCCTTGGGGGCCTTGCTTTTTGGGGTCCAAATGCTTTCCTTGGGCTGGATTGCCGAATTGATCCTTTCGGTGCAGTCAGGCGATTTGCTCCCTTATTCAATCGCTGCCAAGGCCGGAAATCGACTTCAAAAAAGTTCCGATGCTTGAACGACTGACTTTACTGGCCCGAAACACGCAAAACCGCTAGGATAATCCTTGCGAAAATTCTTCAAAACCGTTGTTACACGGCTTTTGGTTCAGGGCCCAAAAGGCCAGTTTCTTTGAAAAAGGTGCCATTTTAATGCAAGAGCGCAAGAGCCTCATGACCACCGGCGGCCCCGGCCGCGCCCCCAATCGCGCCATGCTGCGTGCTGTTGGCTTTGTCGATGAGGATTTCAACCGCCCGATTGTGGGCGTCGCTAGTCTCTTTTCAGATATCACCCCTTGTAATTCCCACCTCGACCGCTTGGCCCGTAAGGCCCAAGAAGGCATTCGCACAGGCGGGGGCGTCCCCCAAATTTATGGAGCCCCAACCGCTTCCGATGGCATCATGATGGGCCATCAGGGCATGCGCTATTCCTTGGTCAGTCGCGAAGTCATCGCCGACTCAATCGAGGTGGTCTCAGCAGGCATGAATCACGATGCAATTGTCGCCGTCGGCGGTTGCGACAAGAACATGCCAGGGTGCCTCATGGCTCTCGCCCGCCTCAATGTTCCTAGCGTCTTTGTCTACGGCGGTAGTATCATGCCGGGCGTGGGTGAGCACGGCGAAGATCTCGATATCGTCAGCATCTTCGAGGCCGTCGGCCGCGAGCAGGCCGGCAAGCTCGATGCTGCAGGTGTTCACAAAATTGAGTGCGAGTCTTGCCCAGGTGCCGGCTCGTGCGGTGGTATGTACACCGCCAACACAATGTCCAGTGCCATCGAGGCCATGGGCATGTCGCTACCCTACGATGCCAGCTATCCCGCTGTCACCGCTGCCAAAGAACGCGAAACATTCCTCGCCGGCATCGCGGTGGTAAATCTGTGCAAGGCTGGAATCAGGCCAAGGGATATCATCACTCGAAAATCACTCGAGAATGCTTACACCCTCGTTCTGGCTCTCGGTGGGTCCACCAACGCGGTTCTCCATCTAATGGCTATCGCCCGGGAAGCGGAGGTTGAATGGACTTTGGCCGATTTCGAGCGCCTCGGTGCCAAGGTCCCCCACCTTGCCGATCTGAAACCAGGTGGCCGCTTTGTGATGTTTGATTTGCACAAAGTGGGCGGCACACCGGCTGTCTTGCGTGCCCTGCTCGACAAAGGCCTCATCCATGGCGATTGCATGACGGTCACAGGCCAAACCCTGGCCGAAAATCTCAAAGCTGTTCCAAGCATCTATTCACGCAAGCAGGAAGTGATCAAAACTTTCGACAATCCAATGCACGGCACCGGCCACATTGTGATTCTCCATGGCAACCTCGCGCCTGAAGGTTCGGTGGCCAAAGTTGCCGGTCTTAAAAATCGAAGCATCACTGGCCCCGCCATTGTTTTCGACGGCGAGGAAGCCTGCGCCAAGGCCATTGCCGAGCGTAAAATTAAAGCCGGCGATGTCATTGTCATCCGGGGCGAGGGCCCTGTGGGAGGCCCCGGTATGCGCGAAATGCTGGCTGTCACCGCCGCCCTTGTCGGCCAAGGCCTTGGCGAAAGTATTGGCCTCATCACCGATGGACGATTCTCAGGAGGTACCCACGGCCTTGTTGTCGGCCATGTCTCGCCCGAAGCTTACAAGGGCGGTCCCATAGGCGTGGTGAAAGACGGCGACAGCATCACCATCGATGCCGACAAAAAGACACTCACCCTCCATGTCGACGAGGCCGAATTGAAAAAACGCCTTGCCGGCTGGAGCCAACCACCACTCAAGGCCACCAGGGGGGTACTTTTCAAATACGCCCAAACCGTGCGGTCGGCCTCCGAGGGCGCTGTTACCTATTAATCACTGGGTTTAAAGTTTTTGTGCGGCGGTTTCCCTCCTTGGGGTGCCGCCGCTTATTCGGAATCAAGCAGTCGGCCACCAGATCGGGTTGGAAAACAACATGAGCGACCAATATATCTGTGCAATTGAAAGCCTTCACAAGGTTATTAATCGCAAGGAAATTCTCAAGGATATCTGGCTTTCCTTCTACCCGGGTGCCAAGATCGGCGTCATTGGCGGTAACGGTGCGGGTAAAAGTACCCTCATTCGTATCATGGCCCAGGTGGACAAAGATTATGTCGGTACCTGCCGGTCTTCCCCCAATATTCGCATCGGCTATGTCCCACAAGAGCCTAGGCTTGATGAGTCCACCGATGTGAAAGGCAATCTCGAACTTGCCGTGGCACCCATTCGCGCCCTTCTAGACCGCGAATTGCAAATCGGCGAAAAAATGGCCGAGGCCGATGGCGATCAAATGGAAAAGCTCATGGACGAGCTCAACTCGGTTCAGGATAAAATCAACGCCTGCGATGCTTACAACCTCGATCGCAAGCTCGAAATGGCCATGGAGGCCATGCGCCTCCCACCAGCCGATGCCCTACCAACACAACTCTCCGGTGGCGAACGCCGCCGTGTCGCCTTGTGCAAAGCACTCCTTGAACAGCCCGATTTGCTACTGCTGGATGAGCCCACCAATCACCTCGATGCCGAGAGTGTTAGTTGGTTGGAAATGCACCTCAAAGACTTTTCCGGTACCGTCGTTTCTGTCACCCACGACCGTTATTTTCTCGACAATGTCGCCCAATGGATTCTTGAGATGGAGCGTGGCTCCGGGCACCCCTTCAAAGGAAACTATTCTTCATGGCTTGAGCAAAAGCAGGAACGCCTGCGCCGAGATGAGAAGTCTGAAAGCGCCCGCCAAAAGCAACTCAAACGTGAACTCGAGTGGTCCCGTACTTCACCCAAGGGGCGTTTGGCAAAAAATAAGGCCCGTTTGGCCGCCTATGAGCAGCTCGCCGCTCAAGAGTATGAAGAACGCGACGATGAGCTAATCCTTCAGATTCCCCCCGGGCCACACCTGGGAGATCTAGTGGTTCGCGCCGAGGGGGTCCGCAAGGCCTTTGGCAATCATGTTCTGTTTGAAGATCTCAATTTCAATCTCCCCAAGGGTGGAATTATTGGGGTCATCGGTCCCAATGGGGCCGGCAAAACCACCCTTTTCCGAATGATTGTCGGTGAGGAAAAGCCCGATGAGGGCTCCCTCCGGGTCGGTGATACTGTCATGCTCAGTTATGTGGACCAAAATCGCGATAGTCTCGCCGCAGAAAAGACCGTTTTTGAGGAAATTACAGGCGGTACTGATACCCTCATGCTCGGCAAACGCAAGGTCCCATCGCGTGGCTATGTGTCACGCTTCAACTTCAAAGGCACCGATCAGCAGCGAAAGGTGGGCGATCTCTCCGGAGGCGAACGCAATCGTGTGCACTTGGCAAAACTGCTCCGTCGCGGTGGTAATGTCCTCCTTCTCGATGAACCCACCAATGACCTTGATGTCGATACCCTTCGAGCCCTCGAGGAGGCTCTCAATAACTTCGGTGGTTGCGCAGTCGTCATCAGTCACGATCGTTGGTTCCTTGACCGGGTCGCAACACACATCCTAGCTTTCGAAGGCAACGGAAAAGTGGTCTGGCACGATGGTAACTTCGAAAGCTATGAGGAAATGAGACGCCAGCGTCATGGCGATTCGGGAGATCAGCAGAAATTCAAGCACCGGAAGCTGAACCAGTAATCCAAGCCGTTATTTTACCTCGATAGGGGCCGTATGCTCGAATTGGTTGGCGCTTTCAAGCACTATCGTCAGGGAAGCCGCCTCATTGAGGCCGTTCGCGGTGTCGACATGCGTGTCGACCCGGGTGAATTTGTTGGCATCATGGGCCCAAGCGGCTCAGGCAAGTCCACCCTCATGCACCTGATGGGTGGCCTCGATACCCCAACCTCCGGGTCCGCACTGTTCGAAGGTAAAAACCTTGCATCCATGTCCGATGCCGAGCGGACCATTCTCCGCCGTACCCGCCTAGGAGTGATTTTTCAGTTTTTCAACCTTCTTCCAACTCTGTCAGCTGAGGAAAATGTCGCCCTTCCCCTGATACTCAGGGGGGAACGGAGGCTCTCTGCATTGAGGTTGGCAAACAGCGTCCTAGAGCGTGTCAATCTTGGTTCCCGGGGCCGCCACCTGCCCGAAGAGATGTCGGGCGGCGAAATGCAGCGCGTCGCCATTGCCCGCGCTTTGGTGCTCAAACCCGCTGCAGTCCTGTGCGATGAGCCAACTGGGAATCTTGATTCCGAAAACACCGAGCAAATCCTGACACTTCTGGGCGATTTGCCAAAAAGCGAGAAATGCGCCGTCGTGATGGTCACCCACGATGCCTCAGCCGGCGCCCGCACAGATCGCCTCGTCCGCATCCGCGATGGAAAAATTGCCGGCGAGGAATACCCCCAACAAGCCGCGGTCAGGGCCTGACCCATGCTCCAACTTGCTCGCATGGTGATCCCAGCCCAATTCCTCAAACAGCCTGGTCGCACTTTTCTAATCGTCCTTTCCATAGCTCTGGGTGTTGCCACGCTGGTAGCCACCCAATCCCTCAAGCGTGGTATTACTGAAGGTAAAAAAGACCCATTTGCTCGGGGGGACCTACTCGTCCTCAATGGCAGGGCCGGCGTTCCGCTCGCCTTGGCCGATGAGCTGGCTGCGGCCAATATCTCAGGCCTAGCTTCCGTTCAGGCATTGGTTATGGGCCGTGCACTTATTCAGGTGGAAGGTTCTCCTGCCAGGCCTGTTTTTGTCTTGGGGTGGCAGCAGGGTGGCAAAATGCCTGGCTTCGTTCCCGATCTGGCATCCCTCCGGGAGCAGGTCGATGCCCAAGGTCTTGTCATTGAAATCGCAAAAAACCTGAACCCGCTTCTGCTCCTATCCAAAAACCCTGTTCTCACAGGCGAAAACCTAGGTTTATTGGGTAAGCCTTTTACCATGCGGGCAGGCGCCGGTAAGCTCGAATGCGTCGCTGCAGGAACCTTCAAGTTGGCCGAAGGTGCCTCAACCAATCGATTGGCGCCCGTTATTGGTCAAGTGGTCGCATTGGCTGCCGGCCAAGCGGGATCTCTCATTTACCCAGAGCGCCCCGGCACCGTCACCAGACTCGATTTAACTGCCGATAAAGGGTCTGATCAGGCCCGCCTGATGCGTGACATAACTAAGCAATTGGCCGGTAGAGCTGAACTCCACACCGTTACCGAGGAAGAAAGTCTGGTCGGCGATGTCACCAGTGGTTTGGAGCTGGGCTTCCAGGTGGGTGGACTGGGTTCGCTCATAGTCGGCCTCTTTTTAGTCTACAATGTCATGTCCGTGGGCGTCGAGGAACGCCGCCGTTCCATAGGTGTCCTGCGTTGCGCCGGGGCCACTCGCAGTCAGGTTGCCGCCCTCTTTTTGCAAGAAGCCGCCTGCCTGGGCTTAGCTGGCAGCCTGCTGGGCATTCCCCTCGGTCTGGCAATTGCCAAATTGGTTGTGGGGCCCATGGGGGGCGCGCTGGAAGATGTCTTGGGGCGCCCAACGGGTGAGGCATCCATCCAGTTGGGCTGGCTCAGTGGTTCAGTCGCCGTTGCCAGCGGTCTCCTCACGGCTTTGTTTGCCGCAGCTGTTCCCGCCTGGAGGGCCTCTCTAGAAGATCCCGCCAGCATTGTCCGCCAATCCGGCGCCGCCAATTCCCGTCATTGGTGGCGCTCCAGACTGGTCACCTTGGCCATCGTTATTTCTTTGGGTGTCATCGCACTGGGTATGGTTCAGTTCCGTCATCAATTGCCCAATCGTTTGGGAGCCTTTGGCGGTTTGGCGGTTTTGTTGGTCGCATGTCTTCTGGCCGCCCCAATTTTGGCAACCATTGTGGGGCGGGCTTGCCAGTCGCTCACAGAATGGATTCCCGGCGTCGGCTTTCGCCTAGCGGCAGATAATCTGGTCCGTTCAGGCCAGCGCACCGGCTTGGTCATTGCGGCCTTGGGGGCTACTGGGGCCTTGGTGGTTCAAACCGCTGGCTTTTTATACGCCACTAAAACTTCGGTTTTCTCATGGGTTCAGGAAAAGGTGGGCGCAGACCTTTTAGTAACTTGTGGAAGCGGTTTCACCAGTTATGTCTTCACAGTCAGCATGCCCGAAAACATGCCTGCCAGAGTCGCCGAGCAATGTGGCCCCGACCTCAGAGCCTGGATGGCTGTCCGCTTGGGCAGGGTAGATCTCGATGGCGTCATCACCTACATGCTGGGGGTCAACATGGATGGGGTGAAATCACCCGACGATGTTCCCCTCGAGGTGGTGCATAAGGCCCACAAAAATATGGATGCCTTTAAAAACGGCGGCGTATTCGTTTCGGAAAATTTTCTCGGCCGACATAAAAAAAATATTGGCGATACGCTCACCGTTCCAACTGCCAAGGGCGATGCCACACTCAAAATCCTCGGCTTGGTCACCGATTACACCTGGAAGGATGGAACTCTCCTGGTTCATCGCGATTGGCATCTTCTTCATTTTGGCGACCGAGGCTACGACATCATCGATGTCTGGTTGCGCCCAGGGGCAGATGTTATTGCGGTTCGTCAGCGCATGGAAGAAACACTCGGCAAATCCGATGCGCTGTTTGTCATCGATAGCCCAGCCATGCTTCAGGAAATCACCTCCCAACTATCACGGGTAAACCAGCTCGCCTATGCCCAGCAATCTATTCTCGGCCTTGTCGCACTCTTGGGGGTTGTAAGTGCCCTCTTCATCTCTGTTCTTCAGCGCAAAAGGCAATTGGGCCTACTTCGCGCTGTCGGAGCCACCCGCTCCCAAATTCTTTGGACTGTCACGGCCGAGGCCTTGCTCATGGGGTTTGCTGGCAGCCTACTGGGCCTAGTGGCTGGCGTCTTGCTGGAATGGTACGCCCTCGAAATCATGCTCTGGGACGAGGCCGGCTTCCGCTTCCCGCTACTCATCCCCTGGGGGGAATGCCTGATGGTGCTGGGGGGAGGAACTTTCCTGGCAACCTTGGTCGGACTGTGGCCCGCTTATATGGCAACATTGCTAGATATTCCCGAGGCTGTGGCCCAGGAATAATTCCTAAAGAAACAGGCGGGGGCAAAAGGGTGAATCCTGACGAGATCCTGGCAGCCTACCTTGCATTGGCTGATTTTGCCGAACGCGATGTAACCGCGTCAGGCAAGGTGCTACGCGACCAATACTTGGTTCTGGCAACCGACGCTGCGCGAGCCGCCAACCGTTTGGAAATGGCTGCAAGCCTGTGGCAAAGGCTGGCGGGATCCAGTCCCGGTCATCCTGTCACCCGTTTTCGTGATTTAGCTGAGGCATTCCGTTCTGCCGAAACCCAAACCCACTTGCGCGAATTGCGACTCGAATACCCGCCTGAATTGGTTAGGGAACAGTTGAACCGCTTCAAGTCTGGGGCCTCCCAGCCAACCGGGGTGGTTCGCCCCTTCAAGCCCCCCGAAACCATTGCCCAAGCAAACAACCAGTCCTCATTCGGTGGCTTCGATAAGCAGCCCCAATCCACTGGTAAACCGCTTGAACCACTGCCATGGCGCCAAAACGCCAGCGATCAAGACAGGCCCTCCGCCTTCTCGTGGTGGTACTGTGTCATCTTGGCCTGCTTGTTTCTGGGGGCCAGCGTGGCTTGGTTAACCTATCCATTTTGGGGCTGAACCTTGGTTTGGCTCAAGAGTAAAGGCGTTGGTCGTTACAAGTTGTCACCCGACCAAAACACCTCAAGCTTTCTTCAATTAATAGGCTCTGCTGGCTCATCTTCGTCCGCTTCGCCTTGAAGTGCAGGCCGTCGAATACGCGGCTTCTCCTCCACCGCTTTACCATTGCGCTGCCGGGAAAGATGGGTGGCAGCCAGATCTTCCAACAAGGGGTTTAGAATAATCGCCGCTCCAGCCAAGGCCGCCCATGCCGAATCATCTTCCGGGTTCGGGTCTGGGACCAATGCCGGTAAATTCACAAGTTTGTCCACCGCATTTTCAGGGGGTGGCGGTGCTTGGATAATCTCCACCGCGGGTGGCGGATCCAATAAAATCTTCACCACTTCCTTTTCAAAAGGCAAAAATCGTGCCTGATCGTCCATGGTGAATCACACTCCAATTTCGATATGGATATAGTTCTATTTCACCCGGCCAGACCTAGCGGTTCAAGGCCCAAATGCTCCTTCCTCCGTCCACCGGCAGGCAAACCCCGGTGATAAAGTCGTTCTCCACAAGGCTCATCACCGCCATGGCCACATGATCAGGCGAGCCCTCACGTTGAACAAGTGTGGCGCCGATCGCCTCCTCGCGGTCTTGGGGGGAAAGTTCGGCAGGAAGCATCACCGGGCCAGGCTCCACACAATTCACTCGTACCCTCGGGTTTAAATGAGCCAATTCCACTGCCAAGGCTTTAGTGAAAACCGGTATCGCCCCTTTGCTCGTGTGGTAAGCCAAATAGTTCAAATAGGGCCGTGTCACTGCCCAGTCTCCAACGGTCACGATGCACCCACCTTCGGGCTGTCGGGTCATCAATAAACCGGCTTTTTGGGCGATCAATACCGTTGCCAGAACATTCGATTCAAAAAAGCCCAAATAATCAGCGGCTGTGGTCTTATCCAGCTCCACCGCATGCCAAGTCGAGGCACAGCTTACAAGGGCATCCAGCCTGCCACATTCACTGTGCAATTGTTCCACCAAACGGCCCACTTGGCTTTCCACGGCCAAGTCTGCCTGAAATATTCGAATTTCAAAACCTTCTTGGCTTAAAATTCCAGCCGATTCTCGTGCCTCAGTTGCCGAAGTGCGGTAGTGCAGGGCCAAAGAGTAACCCTTTTTTCCAAGTGCCCGGGCCACATGAAAGCCCACCCGTTGCCGTCCAGCCCCGGTTATCAATGCCCATTTTTTGCTATCAGACTTCATAAAGCACCCCTCCGGGCTCACCCCCGGGCCACGGTTTTGTCCCTACAATCACTCATAGCGCATTTTTCGATCAGGGAAGGCCATTGGTGTGGATTAGGATATCCCCAACCGTGGCTGGGGAGGCAGAGAGATGGAAATGTGGCAGACTCTTGCTTTGGTTCTGCTTGGAATCGTGGCCGCCAAATTGCTGGTCTTGTTGGCACTAGGTGGGTTCCAGCCTCAAAGGTTGGTTCAGGCTATCCGTGGTTTTTTTGAAATCCTCATGCGCAGGTGCTCCGTGCCTGCCGAATCCTCAAAAAAAAGCGATGCGCCTCAAACCTTATCCCCAGAGCCATTCCGCCTCTTGAAGCTTTTACAGCGTGAATCCCGCCTTCTGGACTTGCTCATGGAAGACCTCTCCACCTTCGACGATGCAACCATTGGCTCCAGTGTTCGTTCCGTCCATGCCAAGGCACGCAAAGCGCTTTTGGAATATGTCGAACTGGAACCGGTAATCCCCGCCACGGAAGGTTCTTCAACCACCGTCCAGCCGGGTTTCGATCCCGCCGCAATCCGTTTGATTGGCGCCGTAAGTGGCCAGCCCCCGTTTAAGGGGCAACTGGGGCACCCAGGCTGGAAGGTCAAATCCCACAAAATCCCAGCGGCCCAGCCCGGAGTTGGTGGCCTCGTTCTTGAACAGGCCGAAGTTGAAATTTCCTGACACCCTTTAAATTTGACTTCCCGGTCTTCCCCGGACTTGATTTCCGGAATTGGAGTTATTTGCTATGGCTGAAAGCGTCTTTAAGGCCGAAAGCGCCTTTAAGGTTGGTATCGATTTGGGTACTACCAACTGCGCCCTGGCTTTTCTGCCCAAGGTTTTAAACGCCGATGGTGACACAGAGGCCGGCCACCACAAGGTTCAATCCCTGCCAATTCCTCAGGTCGTGCATGCCTCGCTGGTAGAATCGCGCTCTTTGCTCCCCTCATTTATCTACCTTCCAGGCACCGGCGAATCTCCCCAAGGGGCCCTCGACCTTCCCTGGGCTTCAAATCGTGATATGGCTGTGGGGGAATGGGCACGCCGCCAGGGATCCCTGCTGCCCACCCGGGTAGTCCATTCAGCAAAATCTTGGCTATGCCATCCTGCTATCGATCGTCGCCAACCATGCCTTCCTTGGCGCTCGGCCCCGGAAGATCGCCGCGTTTCACCCGTGGAAGCCTCCACCACATACATCCAGCACTTGGTCGATGCCTGGAACCGGCAAATGGCATCCGATAACCCCGATCTCCGCCTGCAAAATCAGGAGGTGGTCCTGACAGTTCCCGCTTCATTCGACCCTGCCGCCCGCGAACTCACGGTTGAAGCGGCCCGAGCCGCTGGTCTTGAAAATCTAACGCTGCTAGAAGAGCCTCAAGCCGCTTTTTACGCCTGGATCGAATCCCTTCGCGATGACTGGCGCAAACAGGTGCGCGTAGGTGATTTGCTCCTCGTTTGCGATGTGGGAGGTGGCACCACCGACTTCACCCTCATCTCGGTAGCCGATAACGGTGGGGCACTGGAACTCAACCGTGTAGCGGTTGGCAACCACATCCTTCTGGGGGGCGACAACATGGACTTGGCATTGGCCCATATGGCCAGCCAAGAACTCGCTTCCAGCGGAAACCCCAAGCTCGATGTCACCCAATTTCAGCAATTGGTTCATTGCAGTCGTCAGGCTAAGGAGAACCTCCTGGGTGACATCACCAAAGAGGTCGAGAATTACACCCTGTTGGGGCGGGGAACTCGATTAGTCGGTGGCTCAATCAAGGGCCAGATCAGCCGGGCCATGGTAGATACCTGCCTGCTCGATGGCTTTTTCCCAATTTGCTCCCTAACAGATGATCCCCGCCGTGCCCGATTGGGCGGTTTGCAGGAGGCCGGCCTTCCCTACGCGCACGATCCCGCAGTCACCCGTCATTTGGCCGCGTTCCTTCGCCAGCAGGTTGCCGATTTAGGTCGCCCTGTCACTGGGGTGCTTTTCAACGGCGGCGTTTTCAAATCAGCACCCCTGCGCAACCGGGTTATCGATTTAATTCGACAGTGGTCAGGTTCGGCTGATGTCCGTCTGCTCGAGGGCATCGATCTCGATCAAGCAGTCAGCGTCGGGGCCACGTATTACGCCGCTTCCCGCTCTGGAAGGGGAATACGCATTCGCGGGGGCGCTTCCCGCTCGTATTATTTGGGAGTCGAAATTCCGGCCCCGGCCGTCCCGGGAATGGAACCACCCATCAAGGCTCTTTGCGTGGTCCCTTTTGGTATGGAAGAAGGTTCCGATACCACAGTTCCCGGAATCAAACTGTCTTTGGTTGTGGGCGAACCAGTTAGGTTTCGCTTTTTTGCCTGTCCCAGCCGCAAGTCTGACAAGCCCGGTGATTGGCTCGAAGAATGGGACGATGATCTCGAGGAACTGAACCCACTGGAGACGGCCTTGGCTTCAGAAAAACCACCCGGAAGCCTGCTTCCCGTCACACTGCGGGCCGCAATGACCGAAGTGGGTACCCTGGAATTGCACTGCCATTCAACTACCGATTCCCAGACTTGGAAGCTGGAATTCGAGGCTAGGGGCCAAGTATAAATTCTGGCCCCGAACTGTTTTGACTCATCCTGCTTGCGAATTGGCCTTGGCTGGCCTAGTCTAATCAAGTGGCCTAGGTAGGCCCAATGAATGCGGAAAAAAAAATGAATCAGGCAACTGAAATGAATGTCACATCAAACCGCGGCATGGCATCCTTCGCTAAATGGGGCCTATTAGTCTTAGTTTGCTTGTATTGCTTCCTCTATCGACTGTTTCCTGAATATACTTCGCCCAACTTGGCACCCATCGGTGCGTTAGCCCTTTTTGCGGGTTATCTCCTTTCCGCCAAATGGGGTTGGCTTCCAACCTTGGTAGTAATGGCTGCCAGCGACTTGGTTCTTTGGCAGTGGAAGGGTTACCCACCGTTTAATCTGGCCGTCTACTCACTCTTTGTGGCCTATAGTTTGGCGGGATCAACGCTTCGCGGGCACCTCGACCCCAGAGGGTGGTTGATCCGGGTGCTGGCCAGCAGTCTGGCGTTTTATTTGGTTACGAATGCGCTCGTTTTTGCCACCTGCTCCTACTCTCCTGAGCAGCACCCCGGTGCATGGGCAACTGAAACTCCAACCGATCAATACCCCACACCGCTCATTCAATATGCCCAAAACCTGCCTGGTCTGGCCACTTGCTACCTGTACGCGCTTCCCTTTCTGGCCAGAACTCTGGCTGGGGACCTGTTTTTCAGCGCGATTTTCTTGGGTCTGTCCTTGGCTCTGGAAAGACTGACTCAAGCTCGCCTGGCCACGCGGTCTCAAGCAGTCTGAATCTGCCTGAGCCAAAATAGTTTTTTTGTCTGCCCCATAGCGATTTTCAAGCCATTCAGCACTGCTGGTATTTTGGCGCGCTTAGGGCCAATGTTGTTACAAATGCCACAAGTCATAAGCCGTATCGCAGAAACAATATAAATTTTTTCTAAAATATCTCTCGCAACGATTCAGGGCAGCCCGTCAAAATAAACCTCATAAGCAGCCATTCACGGTTGGCATCGGCTTGGTGCGGCCAATGCTGATTTTGTACGGCCATTAATGAGCTATACAGCGAATGCCCGTATTGGTGCTCTTTGGCAACTTGGTATGTGCGCGTATACCAACCGTTTGGGGGGCTGGTTTTGCTAGTATATTTGGTAATTAGACGGCTTTTGCAAGCGGGCAGGTTGCCATAGTGGCATAGCGCGGATCGGTGCCCGGTATCGATTCCATCACAAGGCAGGTATCTATTCGGCCAACTGGAGATTTGTGGTGGCGGAAATCATCCAACAGCCCTTCAGCGTCCAGGTCAATCGATTCATTCAGTCGACCAAGGGTGATATGCGGGTGAAACGGTTTATCGTCGGTCCGGTACAACCGTTCTGAAATGAGAAGATCGCTCAGTTCTTTTTGAAAAGCACGCGTTTCCCGTTCACCCCGCTCAATGCCCGCCCAAAGAATTCGGGGCCTTTTAGCCGAAGGGAAAAATCCAAGGCCCGAAATTCCAAGGATAAATGACTCCGTCTTGGCTGCAATTTTCGTCGCAGACCGACAGGCGGAAACCACCTCCATCGTTTTCAGTTCACCCATGAAGGCTAAGGTGATATGAAGTTCCTCGGGAATTGCCCAACGAGCCTCCACTCCGCGCCCCTTCAATTCCGAGATGAGGAGGTTGCAGTATTTGGCAAGGCCCGAAGGCAAAGGCAACGAAATGAAAGTGCGTATGCCCCGCATTAGAAGCTAAGCATTTCGCGGTAGGCTTGCAGCCGATGGTCAATTTCCGCTCGCGAGGTGTTGATCAGTCGACTCAAGCCAAAATCTTCCACTGTCAAGCTGGCAACAACCGTTCCATAAGCCATGGCACGCCTCAGCCGCCCGTGAAGGTGTGTTCCATCCACAGCCAAACAGGCCATAATGCCTCCCGCGAAACTGTCGCCAGCGCCGGTTGGATCCTCCACTTTAGCGGTAGGGTATGCCGGTACCACAAATACGCCATCATCGGAGAACAGCATGGCTCCATGCTCACCCTTCTTCAAAATGACAAACTTGGGTCCCATGGCGCGAACTGCATGCCCGGCACGCACAAGGTTGGTCTCTCCTGAAAGCAGCATCGCCTCGCTGTCATTCAGCATCAAGCCGTCCAAGCGGGGAAGAAGTTTTAACAAGGCGTCCTTCTGGCTTTGAATCCAGAAATCCATGGTGTCAGCTACCACTAGCTCCGGATTGTCCATCTGATCGAGAACGCCGGCTTGGGTTTCCGGGGAACTATTGGCCAAAAACACATACTTACTGTCACGGTAGGAGGCCGGCAGCACCGGTGTGAAATGCTCGAAAACACCCAGTTGAATAGCCTTTGTGGTTCGGCTGTTCAAATCGGCATGATATTCGCCCTCCCAAAAGAAGGTATTGCCCGGTTTGCGCTCAAGGCCTTCTAAGGGAATGTTGTGCTTCTTGAAGGTTGCGATATGCTCTTCCGGGAAATCTTCCCCCACAACACCCACCAGCCGTGGGCTAGTGAAATGGCTTGCCACGACTGAGAAGTACGAGGCAGAGCCACCCAGCACCCGTTCCGCGCGCCCGCGGGGTGTCTGAATGGTGTCAAAAGCGATCGAGCCGACTACAAGCAGCGACATGTCAGGTAACTCCCGGTCAAATCTTGAATGTTTGGGTTAATAGTAAAGGATTTAAACTCAGAACGGCCCTGCTTTTGCCAAGGCATTTCGAACGCGCCGAATCGACTCATCCTTGCCCAAGATCGAAAGGATGTCATAGACACCCGCGCCAACCTCAATGCCGGTGGTTGAAACACGCAGTCCGTGAATTAAAAGGGAAGGGTTGAATCCTTTGTCGGTTGCGTGAGCCTTCAGGGCATCTTCAAGCGTGGCGGCCTCGAAATCCGGTAACGCAGCCAACTTGTCGATAAATTCCGCCAAATGACCCGGAACACCTTCCTTAGTCACCCGTTTGGCGAAAGATTTTTCATCGTAAGCCACGCTGGGGCGCAAAATGGGCAAGCCATATTGCAAAATATCAGAGAAAAGTTTCAACCGGTCACCCGATGCGGTGATCACCCTTCGAAGTTGTTCCAATCGGGCAGGGGACTCATTTTCGCCCCATATTCCTGCCCGTTTCAAAAACGGCAACACACCTTCCACTTTTTTCTCAGGCGGAAGGGTCTTCATATACTCGCCGGCTACCCAATACAATTTGTCCGGGTCAAAGCTGGCCGGGGAGTCATTCACCCGCTCCAGAGAAAAATTGGCGGTCATCAGGTCAATCGGAATGATTTCACTGTGGTCATCCAAAGACCATCCCAGCCTGCCCAGATAATTCACCAAGCCTTCAGGCAGATAACCCAGCTCACGGTAAAATGCCACAGTAGCTGGGTTCAAATCGTCACGCGCAGCAATTTGCTCAGCGGTATGACCAATCGACATCAACTTCGACTTGATCTCCGTCGTCACAAACTTCGCCATATCGCGCTTGCTGAGCTTTTTCTTGGAGTTCGGCTCGTTCACGACAGGCACATGGGCGAATCGAGGTTGCGCAACCCCTAGTGCTTCAAACGCAACAAGTTGCACCGCGGTGTTGCTTAGGTGCTCTGCGGCACGAACAACATGGGTGATTTGCATCGCTGCGTCGTCCACAACGGTGGCGAAATTGTAGAGGGCCCGGCCGTCACCACGCAAAATTACAGGATCGCCCAGCAAGTCGGCATCCCATTCAACTCGCCCGCGAATGAGGTCCTCCAAAACTATTTTTCGCCCTTCGGTAACCTTCAGTCGAACAGGTTTGCCTTCAAGCACCAACTTCAGGGCTTCCTCAGGGGCCAGATTCCTGCCTGGGCCGCGGTGAATGTAAGGCTTCTTGGCCCTTTCTGCGGCCTCGCGTTCAGCCTTCAATTCTTCTGGAGAAAGGAGGCAGGGATAAGCCTTGCCCTCTTGAACCAGTTTGTGAGCAGCTTCTTTGTAGCCTTCCAAACGTTGCGACTGGAAATAGGGCCCAAGCGGCCCTCCCACTTCAGGACCTTCGTCCCACTGGATGCCCAACCAGCGAAACCCATCCAAAATGGGTTGCAACGCCTCAGGCTTGTTGCGCTCGCTATCCGTGTCATCGATACGCAAAATAAATTGCCCACCGTAACGCTTAACTAGCAGCCAGTTGAAAAGGGCGGTGCGAACACCCCCAATATGAAGATATCCAGTAGGGCTTGGGGCAAATCGTGCGCGAACCGGACCCATGCTATCCTCCCGGGCCGAACCATGGCCCAAGGTGTAGTTTAGGATTCCTGGCCCAAATTGTCTTCTTACCGGTTTTTGGACTCAACAGCCTCTGCCTTTTGCGGCCCTCGGCCTTCCACCAAAAGGAGAGTGATGCCCCATTGGGCCACCTTTTCATCCTGATTGATAATCTCGCGCTTCCAAGTGATTTGCCCCCGCCGCCCGCGGGCTCGTTCTTCCACTTCCAAAACCGTGCAACGCACCCGGATGGTGTCGCCAATAAATACCGGCTCTAAAAAATTCCATTCCTTAATGGCCATAAAAGCCAGAGTTCGCAGCGGCGGATGGTTCAAACCCAATCCACTCGCCATAGACAAAATCAAAAGCCCATGGGCAACCGGCTTGCGATAAGCCGTGGTCAAGGCAAAATGATGATCCATGTGGATCGGATTGAAATCCCCGCTAACACCTGCGAAATTCACGATATCTGCCTGGGTAATGGTCCGACCCGGACTGACCCAGTGGTCCCCAGCTTTCAAGTCACCAAAATACAGGTGCGATTGGGTGAACATCATTTTCCTCCTCAGGCAAGAATTCCCAACAACCAGCCTTGAGGGAAAACCAGATACAAACTGCTGGAGTTAAAAACTGCCCGATTGCGTTGCAACGCCCTTTCGATTTATTAGTAGTGAGAGTTTCTGGCTGCCCAAAACTTACCGTTTCAACGCCATAAACGGCCTGCCTTCCAAGGACAGTTTTCCAACTTCTTTGCCATTACCATCAATCTCCACCAAAGCTCGGCCATCAAATGAGCAGACCAAAGTGTTGCCGTTGGCCAAACGCTGGGAATGAACCGCTGCAGGAACCGAAGCCTCCCAAATAATTTTACCACGGCCGTCTATCTCGACTATCTTGCCGGTTCCGCCCAGGCTAACGAGCAGTCGGTCTGGACCGAGTGAACGGACACTCGCCCAATAAGCAGCACCCTGACCATGGCGTTCTGGTTTCAAGATCTCAAGTAGTTTCCAGGAGGGGTCAAGTAATTGAATGTTTCCATCCCCAGTCACGCAACGAAGGTTACCTTCCTGGGTTCCTTTAACCTCCCGAAAACCCGATGAATGCGTGTGCTTGCGGATTTCCCGGCCAACCGAATCTATTTCAATCACTTCGTGAAAAGTGGCGATAACGGTGGTGCCAAATGGCGTTCGAACAGCAGAAATCGGGCCTACGACCAGCGTATGTTCCCAGCAAACCTGTCCGGAAGGAGTTCGCTCGGTTACTCGACACCCGGTCCGTTCAGTAATCAGCAAATTGCCCCCGGGTAAAAACTGTACATCATTGGGGCCCGCTAGCCCTTCCATACTCCAAAGGGGTTTCCAATCTTTGTCCAGCTCCTGAATCCTGCCACCCCTAGGTCCATCAAATTCCACCACAAGGGTTCTATCGGTCGCTGCAATAGCTGAACTGTTCTGGTCAGGGCTCAGCGTTTTCCAGCTTTCCAGAACACCCGGCTTTTCCAACCATCCAAGCCATGCTTTGCTGCAAGGCTCGCGGTTCAGTTTGCCTTCAAGCCCACCCAACAAAACTCGACCATTGGCATTG
>Ga0315905_10002089_pt1 | contig 21186 bp, 16 predicted proteins | sample LakEriMetagenome_5_FD_203522 | JGI IMG/M metagenome (GOLD analysis project Ga0315905, IMG submission 203522) | Freshwater fungal communities from buoy surface, Lake Erie, Ohio, United States - Buoy 4 MA121 | ecosystem: Environmental > Aquatic > Freshwater > Lake | place: USA: Lake Erie, Ohio...
TTTGTCCCGGCTGTGACAAAGAAGTACGGGTGGGCAGCCCGTGTCCCCACTGTGACCGAAAAAAAAAACCTGCAAGAGAAAAAGTGCGGGATTCCTGGAAGCAGGACCGAGCTACCGATGGTTTGGACCTTCCTGACAATGATTTCGATTACGACTCTTTCGTGCGCTCGGAATTCGGCACCGCGCCGCACAATCGCTTGGGTATCAAGTGGTATTGGTATCTCGCCGCCCTTCTGCTGTTGACAGGACTGATGGTCGGGGTTTTTCTGCACTGAGGACCTTCACTCGCGCAGCCAGAGCGCGGCTTCCTTGGCGAAATAAGTTAGAATGAAATCAGCGCCGGCACGTTTGATCGCAGTCAGCGATTCCAGTATGACCGCCTTGCGATCCAGCCAGCCTGCGGCGGCTGCACTTTGGATCATCAGATACTCGCCGCTGACCTGATAGGCAGCCACTGGCACATTGGTCGCCCCACGAACCAAAGCAATAACATCGAGGTAAGCCCCCGCAGGTTTCACCATGACCATATCGGCACCTTCGGCCTGATCGAGCAGAGCTTCACGAAGCGCTTCGCGGGAATTGGCAGGATTCATTTGATAGGTTTTTTTGTCGCCCGCCTTTGGAGCCGAGTCCAGAGCCCCGCGAAACGGACCATAAAGAGCCGATGCGTATTTCACGCTGTAACTGAGGATCGAAACATCAGCAAAATTCGACGCGTCCAGGGCATGCCGTAGCGCCGCAACCCGCCCGTCCATCATATCGCTCGGGGAGACTACGTCGGCCCCGGCACGGGCGTGACAAAGAGCCTGGCGACAAAGAATATCCACAGTTTCATCATTGAGGATGCGCAGGGAACCATCGCTGGCCTTATGGACAAGCCCATCGTGCCCGTCGGAGTTATAGGGATCCAGAGCCACATCGGTGATCACACAGATATTGGGACAGGCAGCCTTGATGGCGCGGACTACCCGCGGAATCAGACCTGCGTCGTCAAAACACGCCGATGCATCGCTGGTTTTCAAGCTTTCGGCTATTTTTGGGAACAGTACGACCGCCGGGACGCCGCTAGTATAAATGGACAAGACTTCAGTGATAAGATCTTTTTCGCCCCATCGGGTGATGCCCGGCATGGAGGCGATAGAATCATTTTGATCACCCTCCTGAACAAACAGTGGCTGAACAAAATCGGCCGGTCCGAGCACTGTCTCACAGACCAAGGAACGAATGGCAGGGCTTTTGCGATTGCGACGGGGACGGATGGGAAGATTCATGAGTTTTGCAGGGTTATTTGGGACTGAGTTCATAGCCGTTCTTGCCGTCTTTCACCAGCCATCCGCGCTCCTCAAGCAAATCGCGCAGCACATCAGACTGCGCCCAGTTTTTCCCCTGACGCACTGCCTGCCGCTCTTCGGCGATAGACTGGATATCAAAAGGGACATCAATTTTCTTCATAGTTTCAGGAAGAACAAGCCCCAAAGCCCCCAACATTCGATTCAAGGCAGCGAGAGTTTTCGCGGCCTCGAGCCCTTCGATTTTTGAGGCATCACGAAGCACTGTGAAAATTCCGCCCAGCGCGCCCGCAGTATTGAGATCATCATTCAATGATTCCCAGGCGGGTTGAAAGGGACCGAAATTCACGCTGTCAATTGCGGTCGGAGATGATACTTTTTCAGCTAGGATCGCAGCTGCCTTTGAAAGCTTGGCAAGTGCCTCGCGAGCGGCGTGCAGCGAATCCAACGTAAAATTCAATGGCTTGCGGTAATGACCGCTGATCAACACATAGCGAACTTCCATCGCCGACCAGCCCAGAAGCGCCAAATCCTCAAGTGTATAAAGGTTTCCAAGAGATTTGGACATTTTTCCACCGTCAACCATCAGATGTGCGATATGAAACCAGCAGGATGCGAAGTGACCTCCGCAGGCACATATACTCTGGGCGATTTCATTTTCATGGTGGGGGAAAACCAGATCCACACCGCCACTGTGCAGGTCAAATGTATCTCCTAGATACTCGCGGATCATGGCGGAACACTCAAGATGCCAGCCGGGACGACCTTCTCCCCAAGGCGAAGTCCAGAAATTGTCACCGTCCTCGGGGCGGCGGTGTTTCCACAACACAAAATCACTGACCGACTGCTTCTCGTATTCGTCTGAACTAGCGCGCTGCGCCTGACTGCGGCCAATCTCCAGCTCGCGATCATCAAGTCGCGACAGCTTGCCGTAGCCAGCGAATGAAGCAATATTGAAATAGACCGATCCGTCATCGGATTTGTAGGCATGGCCCTTTTCAATCAAATCACTGATCATGGCAACTTGCTGGGGAATATGCGCCACTGCGCTGGGCTCCACGTGGGGAGAAAGGCAGTGGAGCTTGTCGCAGTCTTGATGAAACTGCCGCGTCCAGAAACTGGTGAAATCGGGTAATGTCTTCCCCGCCAGCTGGGATTCCCGGATGGTCTTGTCATCGACGTCGGTCAAATTGCGCACGTGCATGGTCCGCTGGCCTCCGGTTTCCAGAGTTCGACGAAAAACATCTTGGAGAACAAAAGTGCGGAAATTGCCGATGTGTGCGGGCCCATACACGGTGGGACCGCAGCAGTAAAAGCGAAATGTCCTGCCATCAAGGGCCGACATTTCCTTGTATGCTCGCTCCATGGTATCAAACAAACGCATGTGCCTTTCTAAGCGTCTCTGCAGCGAATGGCAAGCCCGCCTTCGCAACGCCAACCAAAAAAAATGCCCTTCCAGAAGATTATTCTTGCCAAGACGACCAATTTTGAGCAATTTCCGCCCCCGCCCGATTCCATAAGCGCGAATGGGCCAACTTCCATTTCAACTTCATATACTCTTTTATGGCCGTCGCATTACGTCTCACCCGCCAGGGATCTTCGGATCGCCCCTATTACAAAATCATTGCTGTGGATAGCCGCACGCGCCGGGATGGACGATTCATCGAACAACTGGGCACCTATGATCCGATGAAGGAAGGTGTGAACTATGAAATCAACCTCGCCGCAACCGAAAAATGGCTAGGCACTGGTGCCAAGCCATCGGAGACCGTTAAATCAATCATCCGCAAGGCGCGCACCGCCGCAACCAAATAACGGTTGCCCTACTCGAATTTTTTTATGCCGGTCCTTTGATGGATCGGCATTTTTTTTTGAGTGCCCACGCCACTATCCCATTGCGAAAGTAAACACTCCGGAATAGGCTATAAGAACATGAAAGTCCTCTGTCTGATTTTACTCACCATCGGACCGTTGTCGGCGCAAATGAAAACTGTAACACTGCATCCCCTGCTCACGGACATGGTGAAAAGGGTCGGCGGGAACCGGATCGAGGTGATCGACCTGATCGGCAAGACTGGCGATCCCCATCACTTTGAACCCACGGCAAAACGCCTACAGGAAACAACCGGAGCCCGGCTGTATTTCGTTTCTGGCAAAGGTCTGGAGTCGTATTTGCCTTCTCTGCAAAATATCGTGACTGGTGATGCTAAAATCGTCGAAGTTGGTAAAACCCTCCCATCCATTGAGGGCCACTGTGATCACGAAGGGCATGAACATGAAAAATCCGACGAGCAACACCCTCACAACCTGGACCCGCACTGGTGGCATTCGATTGATCTTTTTCGTCGGGCAGCCAATATTGTTGCGGCGGAACTGGGGGCGGAGGATCCAAAACACGCGGCAGAGTTTGAAAAAAACGCTTCGGAATACCGCAGCGAACTGGAGGAACTGGACCGCTGGGTGCGCAAGGAGATTGCCAGAATCCCCCGGACCGATCGCAAGCTGGCCAGCGCACACGATGCATTTTCTTATTTTTGCAAGGATTACCAGTTCAAGGCTTTCCCAGTAAAGGGAGTGAACCGCGAGCAGTCGCCCGATTCGTTAGAACTGGCGGCAATGATCGGAGAGCTGAAAAGAAACCACATCGTCGCCCTATTTCCCGAAAAAGAATCCAACCCGAAGATTCTCGCAACGCTGACAACAGACACGGGAATTCTCTTAGCCGAGCCACTGGTTGCTGATGGCACCAATGTTGACACCTACGCGGAAATGGTTCGCCATAATATCAAGGCGATAGTGGCCGCGCTGGCGGCAAAACCTTAAGCCCATCACCGAGCTAACAGGTCGATGAAGCGCGAGAAATGCGCGACACCGTTCAATAGGTCTTCAATGCCAATGAATTCATCAGCCGTGTGTGCCTGGCTAATCGAACCCGGGCCCATGCAGACCGCTGGAATCCCCCCGCGACTCAGGTGCGCCGCATCCGAAAACCACGGGGCCCCGACAGGCATGGCGCCTTCGCGGGCCTTCAACAGCAATTGTAGGAACGGATCCTCCACCGGCGTCTCCATCGGCGGATTTTCATGGGCGTATTGCAGCACAATCGGCAACCTCAATTCGCGGATGACATCTTCCAGCAGTGCCAGCGCTCCCCCCTGTTCAAACAAATTCGGCGTCAGCCGGATGTCGAGTTGGGCGCATGCGCTTTCAGGCACGATATTAGCGCGGGTACCACCATGAAACGTACCAATGTTGATCGTGCAAGCCCCGAGCAGTGGATGGGCAAATTCCGCCAAACGCTGCTGCATGGCTTTCTCGAGCACGCATAGTGCGGCAGCCAGTTTCATCACAGCGTTGTCACCTTTTTCCGGCATCGAGCTGTGGGCGGCACGCCCCTCGGTTGCAAGAGTCGCCCACAAAGAACCTTTGGTCACGTGAACTACATCGAGCGACGTGGGTTCACCGGCGACCGCAAATGAATAATGACTGCCGTGATGCTCTGCAAAATGCTTGGAACCCCACTGACCGGATTCCTCAGCCATGAAAGCCACAAAATCAACCGCCACGGGCATGCTGCGCAGGCGATCGACGTTTTCGCGCATTGCCCACAGCATCGCCGTCATCGGCCCCTTGGTATCGGAAGCGCCCCGTCCAAATATTTTTCCGTCGCGCAGCTCAGCGCCAAAGGGATCAATGGTCATACTGTCCACCCCTACGGTATCGAGATGTGGACCTAACAAAATCCGTGGACGGCCGTCCATTGGCGCAAAGCGCGCGATGAGATTAGGCCTGCCGGGCTTTATCTCTTCAAGAAACACCTCGGCACCCCATCCCTCTAGCCAGCCCGCCAACCACTGCGCAATCTCCCCTTCCCCCTCATTTGCGCGATCGGACTTGTCATCGGGATTCACCGAAGGAATGCGAATCAAATGCTGCAGTAATTCTATCGGCGAAGAGGGCATGATGCAAAGACATGGTGTAGCGACAAGCATTACCACGCAGCCAAAATTGCGACAGGTAACAGCGGACGGCAATAAAAAAGTGCTCCTCACTTTTCCGTTTGACTCAGTTGCCGCATCTGCAACCATAGTGTCACACATGAAACTTGCCCTCATCCTGCCCATTCTGTCACTCTCGACTGTTCTTCTCCATGCCGAACAAGTCAATATGGTAGAGCTTGGCGACAAGACCTTTCATCTCTGGGGTTGCGCGGAATGCCACGTCACGACCAAGAATGACATTTCGATCAAAACCGGTCCCTCGCTCTACAACCTTTTCACCACAACGCCGCGGGAGATCGAAGTGATCGCCGGTGAAGGTGGAAAAAAAACCACGGTCAAGGCGGATCGAGATTACTTCCTGCACTCGGTCCGAAAACCTGCGGAACAGTTGAAGATTTCGGAAAACGGTCCGACCAAGGGAACGGCATACGCCGCGATCATGCCGCAGTTCACTGTGGAAAACGTCACCGATTCCGACCTCGAGGCGATCTGGCATTATCTGCGGCACGCCGCCGATGAGCCGAATGCCGGCCCGGCGTCAGTGATGGCGGAGATTCAAGCCAAGGCACCTTCAAAAAACATTCTCGAGAACCCGGCGGAGATTGTCGTCAGCAAACGCCCGCGGGTTTACCGGGCACCACTACTGCAATCCAGTGGTCGTGCGATTCACGTCGGGCTCCCCAGTGGCATGAACTACACGTTTGACCCGCGCATGCTTTCAGTGCGCAAGGTCTGGAGTGGTGGTTTCCTTAATTTGGAAAAGGAACAGAAGGGACGCAGCACTCCCGGATCCGAACACGGTCTAGGTGCCCGAGATGTTCTGGATCAAACACCCCTGCTGGTGCCGCTGACGGATGCAAAAAAACCGATCGACCTCGAGTTCATGGAACCAGACGTGGGCGATGAGGCGACAACCGAAAAACATCTCTGGAAAGGCGGCGATTTTCTCAAGGAACTGGCGTCGTGGGATTGCGCGTTCCTCGGCTACACGTTGACGGCGTCCGGAGAACCCGACTTCGCATTCCGGGTCGGCAAGAATTCGATGAAGCAACACATTTCATTCTCGGCGGAAGGCTGGTTGGTGATTGAAATCTCGGGCAGTCTTAAAACCCCCCAAGCCTTCCAAGTCCGCCAGGAGGGTTTGAAAGGTGTTTCGGTCACCGGTGGCACATTGACCGATGGCGTGTGGACTTTGCCAGCAGGTGAAAAAACGAATCGTCTACAGGCGAAAATCGGCGAAGGTCTGGTGGCCCGTCCGGCACTGGCCATCGAAGAAACCTTCGCGCCTCAGGCATTGAATGTGGTGCCAAGCAAGGCCGATTTGCCGCCGGGATACGAGATTGAATCGTGGGATGCCCCACTCGACACCTATGGCAGAAAGCAATTGTTCGAACCCACAGCCATGGCGGTCGCCAAAAATGGTACGCTGGTAGTCGGCACCCGCACGGCTGGCATCTGGAGGCTCAAAGACAAAAAATGGGAACTTTTCGCGGAAGGAATCTTCGAGTGCTTGGGGCTTTGCATCGAGGATGATAACGGCGATACCATCGTCATCGCCCAGAAACCTGAACTCACCCGCATCCGCGACACCAACAAGGATGGCCGTGCGGATCAATTCCTCACCGTCTGCGATGATTACGGTTTCCACGGCAACTATCACGAGTACACCCACGGCCCTGTCCGGGATGCCGAGGGCAATTATTATTTCACGCTCAATTTGTCTCACACCGGCAATGACAAGGCATCCTATCGGGCCGGTGGTCCCTTCATGGGCAGCATGGGCGGCTTTCGTGGTTGGTGCTGCCGGGTGACTCCGGCGGGCGTGTTCGAACCCTACGCCTCCGGTCTGCGCAGCCCCGCCGGCTTTGCCATGGATCCGGAGGGTCGCCTGGTGATGGCCGACAACCAGGGCGAATACATGGGATCCTCGAAAATATCCTACGTAGTCAAGGGCGAGTTTTACGGTCATCCATCGGGCCTTGTCTCTCTGCCGGGAATGAAGCCCGACTCTCCAGAAATCGCTTACGAAAAATGGAAAAAATCCGCCAATTTATCCGCGCTGTGGTTTCCCCACGGCAAGTACGCCAATTCCCCAGGCAGCCCAACTTGGGATCTAACTAAAGGTAAATTTGGCCCCTACGAAAAGCAAATGTTTATCGGCGATCAGACGCTGTCAACGCTGATGCGGGTATCCACGGAAAAAGTTGGCGACACCAACCAAGGTATGATGACCTTGTTCTCCAAGAACCTAGCTTCCGGAGTAATGCGCCCGATTTTTCAACCTGACGGATCTCTGCTGCTAGGCCAAACTGGGCGGGGATGGCAGTCGAAAGGTGGCAATGAAGCCAGTCTACAACGGATTTTCTGGGATGGCAAAACGATCGCAGCCGATATCTTTTCAGTGAAAACCATCAAGGACGGCATTGTTCTGCATTTCACTGCCGCCCTGCAAAAGGAGATTAAAGATACCGAGTTGCTGCAGAAAATCAAGATCACATCGTGGACATACAACGACTCCAACAATTACGGTTCAAACGAAAATGAAGGACACAGCGATGAAATCAAGGCCGTGACTGTGAGCGCAGACCGCAAGTCAATCCGTATCGAAATCCCCGGATTCTCCGACCCCGCAAAGATCATCAACCGGCTCTACTATATCAAGGTTCTCGATGCGAAAAGCCTTTTCGGCAATACCCCGAGCCGCGCTGAACTGGAGGCATATCAAACGATCCGCGCCATACCCAAGTAATCGACCTCTTCGGCGTCCTACAAAACTCGGGCCCAGATCACCTTGAGGTAGCTGGACTCGGGATAATTGGACATAACCGGATGATCGCCACCAGCACCGCTGCGCTCAATGATTTGAAGCCTGCGGTTCTGTCGATGCGCCGCTGAAATGACAATGCGTTCAAACTCCTCCGCACTTAGCAATCCTGAACAGGAACAGGTAACAAAAATTCCGCCCGGTTTGACCAGTTTGAGCACCAGGGCATTGAGATCACAGTATTTGTTGTGACCCAAACGGTCTTCATCCTTGCCGTGAATGAACTTCGGCGGGTCGGCTAATACCACATCCCATTGACGACCGTTTTCCACCATCGTGCGCACCCACGTGAAGGCATCGGCGTGAGTAAATTTCACTCGTGCTTTATTAATGTTGGCATTGCGTTTTGCCATCTCGATCGCCCGTTCATCCAGATCCACGGCCGTGACATCCGCAGCGCCGGCCAACGCGGCATTCACGGCAAAACCACCGGTGTAACAACAAAGATCAAGAACATCGGCACCCTGGCATAACGCAGCAAATTTACGACGGTTCTCGCGCTGATCGCAAAAAAATCCGGTCTTGTGCGCCTCTGCGAAGTTGATTTCAAACGGCACGCCGAACTCGCGAATTTTCATCGGTTTGATGCTTTCCGACATCGGATGCGCCCCTGAAGGGATCGACTCGATACGTGCGATCTCCGGATCGACCTGAATGCGCGCGCGGCTAGTGCCGAATGCCTCATGCAGCAGAGGAAGCCAGCGGGAAAGCCGCTGCCAGACCGCGAGCGAGGAAACTTCCAGAGATAGCACATCAGCAAAAACATCGGCCACCAATCCAGGAATCTGGTCGGCATCGCCGTGAATCGCCCGATAAGCCTCGGTGTGCTCATTGAGACGCAGAATCCGCCGCCGCAAGTCCGCCGCCCGCTGGATCGCAGCGGTGAAAAATTCCTCGTCCGGTTCATGATCGCCGTGCGCGGCCACCCTCAAGGGGATTTTTGCCCTAGGATTCCAAAACCCCAGTCCAAATGGATCGCCTTTTTTATCGAGGATCTTCACTAAGTCGCCAGCAGCACATCCTGCGGAAACTTCCCCGATCATGCGACCCCACACATTCGGGTGAAACGACAAATACTTCAGTTGAACCTTATTCACACGTAAAATGCTTCCACAAACTAACGAAAAACGCCCAGCAACGGCCGGTGATCGGATGCCGTCTTCCAATCCTTGGCTTCAAGAATCAGGCATTGATCAATGATTACATCCTTGCGCATCGCCTCGCTGACCATGATGTAGTCGATACGCGAGTATACATCCTCACGACCCCAGTAATGGGTCCAGAATTCCCCTCGGGAGTCCTTCAACGTAATCGGCATCAGCGCGCGCGGGCTGCGGTACGGCCCCTGGACAATTTTCAAAGGCTTCGTCATGCGGGTGTCGTTGTAATCCCCGTAAGCGATCAACCTCACAGCTGGATCGGCCTTGAATATTTCATCGAGATGTCTCCGCAACAATTCCGCTTCGCGAATTCGCATTTCGCTTTGGTCGCCTTCCTCCACTTCACGTTTGGATTTGAGATGCACGCCGACAAAACGCCACAACCTACCATCGGGAGTTTTGATTGAGGCATCGAGGATGCCTCTTTGAATTCCGTAGTCCTTGCCTCCAATTTGATAGGTTGTTTCGACAGGCTTCGCCGTGCTGACAATTGGGAACCGCGACAGCAAGCCGAGATGGCGGGTGGGATCCACACCACCGCTGTAATGAAGGTGTGGAAGATCGAGTCCAACAGCTTTGAGCCGCGTCTGCACATCGATCAAATCATTCTTGGTGCCGATTTCACAAACGCCCAAAACATCAGGTTTTGACCCAGCAACGACCGCCACCACCGCTTTTTTCTCATCCTCGGGTTTGGGAACGTTTTTACTGCTCTTTTTTGTCTCCTGATCGTGCCGCTCGTCCAGAACAAGCCAATTGGCGAGGTTATACCCTACGAATCGTAGGCCTGCTTCTTTTGCAGTTGCCTCCTTGTCGGTACTGGAGGCCACCAACATTGCCGCAATACGGGTTGGCGGATCACACTTTTCCGAGCAACAGGCAAGATTCTTTTCCTCAACTCGGTTTGCCGAATCCTGTGCAACAACCTGATCACGTGTCGGCAGGGTTCCACCCATGCCTGCTGTTCCCTTACCCCGGCACGAAACCGCCAGCAAGCAAGTGACCAACAATAACGCACCTGACTTTAGAGGCGCGAACAACGGACCGACACAGTGCTGCATGCTATCAAGTGTCGCGTGGTTCTTTGCCGGTAGCCTCTCGGATTTTCACATCATCCTCGGCACGGGTAATTTCGCGTTCGAACTCCTCTCGTGCTTTTTTGAATTCGCCCATGCTCTTGCCCAATCCCCGGGCGAGTTCCGGAATTTTCTTTGCACCGAACAACAAAAGAATCACCACAAAAATAATGATCATTTCCTGTCCACCCAAATTCAGAAAACCCAGAGTTGTGTTCATGGGATAACTCTAGGCGAACGCACGGGTCTTTGCAACACCAGATTTGAGCGAATCTCAGCACCTTCGACACTTCAAATACAATGGCATCATAGCAGAATCCATGGAAATGAGTGAAAGAACCCGCTGAAAAGAAGATCGATGTATGATCCTAGAAGGGAAAATGGAAACCACGGATTTCACGGATGGCACGGATAATGAATGAGTTGTGAATATCATTGTATTCACCAGTTTGGTGAGCCTCAGATTTGATAGAACAGGCCCATTTTATCTGTGAAATCCTCTTCAATCCGTGAAATCTGTGGTAAAAAACGGCATTATAACCCTTTCTATTTTTCCTCTTCTAGGATGATTGATGAATTTTGATTTTGAAGTGTGATTGGGAAAGACAAGGGAAGATCAATCAAAAATCGTAATTCCCGCCCACTTCGCATCCTTCCAGAGAACAGCAGCAGAGTTCCAGATCCAATCCCAGTCAAAAAGTCTCAACACCATGACCTCAAAAAAACGCCGAAAAATTAGCCGTAAAAAGGTGGGGAATTACTCTTGATTCGGTCTGATAATACTAGACCGTTTCTCAAAAATCTTTTCATTTATCTTTGCCCCAACGGGGCGCACGGAGATCGACGAAACATGAAAGTTGATGTAGTCGAAGTTCCATACGCCCCGTTGGGGCGCGGGGATATGGAATGATCATACCATGGCGTATCCTTTGATGCATAAACCCTTCGCTTTCACAGTTGTCCCCGTTGGAGACGAAGAATTATCTTACCTCGCCAATAGACGAATAGACTTTTGGTGAACCAGTCTAACCCTGATAATGCTGATAATTGCCGCCTGCAATGCATTTGAAATATGACGCTCCCCCGCGCGAAAAATAAATATAAATTTAGCTTGAATTGCAATGTAATTTTTTATTGTATATAAAAATTCAACATAGCAAATTATTTGCTTAAAAGTTTAAACTTTTGAAGCAATAGCGCGAAAAACCCAGCAAGACTGAATTGAAATAGCAAAAGAATAGACCCTATGAAAACCCATAACATCATCAACCAAACAAGAATTACCATGAAAGGCCTCGCCCTAGCCTTCGCCCTGGCGGGTGCAGCGTTGCTGGCAGAAAAAGCGCAGGCGGCACCACCGGTGGCGGGTTATGCCCGTTGGTTCGACGCGTCAACGCTCGGCCTTGCTGACAATGCCGACGTTACCGACTGGCCTGACGGCAGCACTAATGCCGCGAGCGCCTCGGTGCCAAGCGGCAATGCCATCCCGGTTTATGTGGCCAACGCGGGCACGGAAACCGGTCTCGGCGCGATCTACTTCGCCGGAAATAGCAATGCTGGTAACAGTGGTGCACTGAAGTTCAACGTTCATGCCGGCATCCGCACAATCTTCTCCGTTTTCAAAGGAAACAGCTTTCTGTTGACTGACACCAGTCAATACCATTTCCACCGCGCTAGCGATAATAACCCCGCTGATCCAATCTATAATGGCAACGCGAGTGGCAACGTCAGGAGTGGTTCAACATATGTAAACGGAACCTTGGTAACCGGGACCAGCTTCGCTATGCCCACAAACCTACACAACGGCTTCAATCTGGTGGAAGTCCTCACCACGGGCAACGTTCAAGCAGATTCTTTCAATAAGGACCGCTCCTTTCACTCCGGCAATCAATACCAGGCCGAAGTGATCATGTATGACCGCGTGCTTACCGAAGAAGAGCGCGTGTCGGTCGAGAAATACCTGATGCACAAGTGGTTCAACGTGTATTATAACCTGGGAGTCAGCCTCGACAGTCCTACCAACAATCAGGAATACGATGCCGGTTCGTCTGTCACGGCCAGCGCCACTCTCTACAACGGCACGGCGCCATTCACGGTGAAGTTCTTCGCCAAGAAAGACGCCGAGGGTTCATTCACCCAGCGGGGCAGTGATGTGACGAGCGCGCCTTACACGGCAAATCTCGGAGCCTTGTCTCCGGGAACCTATCAGATTTATGCCACTGTCACCGACAGTGCCGGAACGCCGGAGACTGCAAACTCTGATACCAGCACCTTTAACGTGGTCGTGGTGACTGATAACAAAGGCAATGGAGGAGCGATCACTTATACGGACTCGAGTGGGCTTAATCCCCGCTCTTCTCCGCCCCATATACCCGGCTATGTCGTTCATGCATTTACCGGCTCAGGCACCCTGGCTGTTCCGGCCGGTGTCACTGCCGATGTTCTAACAGTTGGAGGCGGCGGCGGCGGCGGCACCGTGATTGGCGGCGGCGGGGGTGCCGGAGGTTTGGACTACTCCACTAATGTAGAGATTTCATCAGGTTCGACTGCTGTTGTCGTCGGACTAGGGGGTGCAGGTGCTACCAGCGCTGGAGGTTGGCTGCAAGGGTCGAACGGCAGCAATTCATCTTTCAGTGCAATTTCCGCCGTGGGCGGCGGCGGCGGAGGCGGATGGAATAATACGTCAGGACGTGCGGGTGGCTCAGGAGGAGGCCCCTGCCGCAACAGCAGTGTGGGTTTGGGCACCAGTGGACAAGGTAACGCCGGTGGCAATGGCGCCGGTGAATCTCCAGGCGGTGGCGGTGGTGCCGGTGCGCCGGGATCAAACGGGGTAAGTTCTGGAGCTGCAGGAGCTGGTGGGAATGGATTGGCATATGAGATTTCCGGCGTCGCGACGTGGTATGCTGGCGGCGGTGGCGGCGGCGGAGGGAATTCGTGCAATGCCCGTGGTCTTGGCGGAGACGGCGGCGGCGGCGCGGGTGGCCCCCCCAACTCAAATATAGCTGGCTCTAATGGTATTGCCGGCACCGGTGGCGGCGGTGGCGGTGGAAGTTGGTCAGGAGGAACCGATGGCGGCAAAGGCGGCTCCGGTATCGTCATCGTCAGATACCCCTACGCAACACTTGGTCTTGCGGTTGCAGTGAGCAGCCCGTCGGCCAACCAGGTGTTTCCCAACGGCTCATCAATTTCAGCGACGGCATCTGTCTTGTCCGGAACGGGTCCCTACACGGTCACGTTCTATCAGAAAACGGGCAGTGGCGCGTTTGCCCAGGTCGGAAGCCCCCAAACCGGGGCCGGCCCGGCTTTCACCCAAGCTCTCGGCGCGCTGGCTAACGAATCGTATCAGGTTTATGCAACCGTCACCGACAGTGTTTCGGCCACCGCCAGTTCGGAGGGCAACCCCACCCCTTTCACTGTGGTAGCTCCGGTCACCACCACGACCACACTCGCTTCGTCCGCCAATTCATCGACGTATCCGCAGTCGGTGACCTACACGGCCACGGTTGCGCCGACACCCACGGGCGGCACGGTGCAGTTTTACTCCGGCGGCAATCCGCTGGGCAGCCCGGTGGCGGTCAATACCGGCAATGGCACGGCACAATACAACCCCGGTCTCCTGTCAGCATCCACTTATGCGATCACCGCACACTTCAGTGGATACAGCCAGTATGTTGCAAGTGATGCCTCCGTCCTTTCTCAAACGGTGAACAAGGCGTTGCTGACCGTGACCGCGGACAACAAAGTCCGCTCTCCCGGGACCGCCAACCCGGCTTTCACCTACGTAATCACCGGCTTCGTAAATAGCGAAAATGCCGCGTCCGCAGGGGTGACGGGCGCACCGATTCTGGCAACCACAGCTAGCCTGAGTTCGCCGGTCGGGCCTTACGCCATTACCAACGACGTAACGCCCTTGGCCGCGGCCAATTACAGCTTTGCGGGAGTGACGGCTACCTTGACCGTCGCAGAAGGGGCGCCTCCGACCGTAACCGCCAATATGATGTGCTGGTTTGATGCCAGCGTGGCGCAGACTAATGGCAGCGGGGTCGTCACGAACTGGCCCGACCAATCGGGCTACGGGCGCAACGCCACCCAAGGAGGCGGCACGGTGACACTGGCCACGGGCGAGGTGAATTCCCGTCCGGCTGTGCGGCTGAGAAGCGGTGGCTTTATGAACTGCACCACCGCACCCTTCACTTCGATTGTTAAGGAACAATACGTCATCGTTCGTTCGCCGAATGTTAACTGGAGTGGTGGCGGTTCTTTCTTTGGCCGCAAATCCAATGACTTCCTTACCGTGCGCGGATCCAGCTACAACATGTCAAGTGGCACCACTGGATTCTGGCAGGATCATTTCCCAACCGCTGTGTCCAAGAACGGAAAACCGGTGTCCCGTGATGTACCTTATGGCAATGGTCCCGGCTTCCGGCTGTATGATATCCAAAATTACATGCTCCTTAAGATCACCGTTGACAACGATGGGGCGGGGAATATCGGAGCTTATCCTTATTATCAGATCGGAAAGAATGAAACCACCGGCACGATGGACTTCGATGTAGCCGAGATCATCGGTTTCGATACCGCGCTGAACGACACCGACCAGAACAAGGTCAACACCTACCTGGCCAATAAGTATGGATTGACAGTCATGCCTGTGCTGGATGTTACAGCCCAGGGAGCCGGCGCTGAGATCCTGAATACAGGAACACTGGTCGAGGCCAATCACTTTGGCGGCTCTGGAGTGGTACCAATCACGCTTGATAACGGGCTGACCTTTGGAGCAAGTTCGGCGGCCCTGATCGGAAATTGGGGGGGCCAGAACACGGACTCAGATGCCCAAAATTTAGTGCCGAATGTGAATGGCAATACGCCATTCGGGAACCTGATGCGCCACTACCGCTGGAATTCAGCGCAGACAGCGAATGCGGCCATCCCCGGGCTTACGATCGGCCACATCTATCGTTTGCAATGGATCACAGCCAGTCCGCGAGGCGGCAACATCTCGGTGGAAGACAGCCCTTTCCTATCGCTGACGGGGAGCTCAGACCATCCGACCGTACTGAGCTTTACCTGGACGGCCACTGACGATACGGCGAATATTCTAGTCACCCGACAGAGCAGCCCGCATTACGGTGGAAGCTACGACAGCGAGATGCTCTGGAATGGCTACGCCCTCCATGACATGTCGGTGACCGCCGGCTACGCAGCTTGGGCGGCTGCCCAAGTGCCACCTCTGCTTGGCGGACCCGGCGCAGTGGGCAACGACGGCTTGGCAAACTTGCTCGTCTATGCCATTAAGGACCTCAAGACGGACGGCACCAATAGTGCTGCCGGCACCCTTGCCGGCAGAGTGCTTAGTTTTGCCAAACGCGCCGATGCGATTGCTAATGGCGACGTGACCTATGAGATCGAAACTTCGCCTGACCTCAACGATCCGTGGACCACAGTCACCCCGGATTCCGGAGACGGCACGACCATCAATTATACCCTGCCCGAGAATGCGGGAGAAATTTATGGCCGCCTCAAGGTAACCATCCCATAGGCTGATTCCTGCAAGGTAGTTTATCGCTAGATAAGCTCGCGAAACCATACGGGCGTTTTTTGACTCCTATTTATAAAAATCATAACAACGTCGGGGTCGCTGGTGAAATGCCAGCGACCCGAATTGTTTATAGGCATCAACTGGGCATCATCATAGCGAAACGAAAAAATGACTTATCCTGGATAGAAAAATAGAAACCAAGGATTGCGCGGATAATGAATGAGTTATGAATATCATGGCATTCACCAGTTGGGTGCGCCTGAGACTTGAGAGATCAGGCTCATTTTATCCGTGAAATCCTCTTCAATCCGTGAAATCCGTGGTAAAAACGGCATTGCAAAAACTTTCCATTTTCCCTTCTAGGTTTATGCTTTGCGGATTGAGTTACTATTTCATCCGTAAAAAATTTTCGCCCCGCTTATGGCATTTTTCACAAAGTGAACCATTTGTTACGTCCACAATTTTGATTGATTTTTGGGCATCCTTCATCAGGCAACCATTCAACGGAAAATGTTCCAGTCCAAACCTATGGCGGAACTCCTGATTGATGACTTCGTTCAGACGCTACGTTTTCAATTTTGCATCAGCTTTTCCAGCACCCACTCTCATCAGTATCAGCGCGAACAATTTTTTCATTGGTGTTTTTTTCCTAGTCGTACAGAATTGGCCTCGTGCTGGTGATTGCATTCAAGTCATTGACCATGGAACGCGTCTGGGGGGGGCGCTCGTTGGAAACATTCTACGGTCGGTCGCTGCCCGCAGAATCGACCCCGATTGGCGAAGCGTGGGAACTGGTAGATCGCAAGCAAGAACAATCAGTCGTGTGCGAAGGCCCGTATGACGGAACGACATTGCACGACTTGTGGATAAACCATCGCGATGAAATTTTCGGGACGGGACTTCCTGACAGCGAAAGATTCCCGTTGTTGGTAAAAATTCTCGATGCCCGTGAAGATTTGTCGATTCAGGTGCATCCGCCTACCGCTCTTGCGGCATCGCTCGGCGGCGAACCGAAAACCGAGATCTGGTACATTGCAGACGCGCTGCCAGGCGCGAGAATTTTTGCCGGTTTGCGCAAGGAAGCGGATCGAGCCACCTTTGAAAAAGCCATCGCAGAGGGAACTGTGGCCGAGCAAGTGCATGAGATCACCGTGAAGACAGGTGATTCGATTTTCATCCCCTCGGGACGCTTGCATGCAATCGGCGCAGGTTTGTTGATTTTCGAAATCCAACAGAATTCCGACACCACCTATCGTGTGTTCGACTGGAACCGCGTGGGCCTCGATGGGCAACCCAGGGAATTGCATGTAAAAGAATCGCTCGCAAGTATCGATTTCACCGATATCGAACCCGTTATCGACGTCGTTGAGGGCAACCTAGTGGCATCTTGCCAGTATTTTGTCGTCGAACGATTTCAACTCGCCATGCATGCGAAAATCGGCAATGCCATGACCGACAGGTTTTCCATTCTTAACATCATCGAAGGTGAATTGACCGACGAAGAGGGTCGGTTGTGGAAAAAAGGCGACACTCTGCTGCTCAGTCGCGGCGGCGGTCATCTGACTGCAAATGCAGGGTGCGTGGTGTTACGCACGCACATTCCGTGAAAGATCGCTTGCAGACCGGCAAATCGCCGCTAGCGTTCCATGGATGACACATTGCGTGAGGGGAAAATGTCAAAGCAACCGATGGATGACACTCACGCTTGTCGCCGCAGGTGTGTATTGCCTGACCATCTCGTTGTTGTTTTTCGTTAGTCCCGAGCGGGTCTTAGTTATTTTTGCACTGACGCAAACAGGTCACCCTTTGCTGGTGCAAATAATCGGAATTTTCTACTTCATTTTCAGCGTGAGTTTTTTTCTCGCAGCACCAGATCCGCTGCGACATTGGCGAATCGTTTTGCTGTGTACGCTGAAAATCTGCATTGTTATATCCGCTACACTGTATGCCTTCTTCCAGCAAACCTTGTCCTGGAAATTAAGCCTGCTGCTGGTGGTGGATGATGTAATCTGGCTGATACCATTTTTGCTAATTTTATGGGTAGTTCTGCAACAACGAATTGGTCGTACACCCGCTGGAGGTGAACCGCTAAGTGTAGCAAGAGCTGCGGAATCATACAAGCTGTCGAGCGGAGAAACGCTTGAGCAGGCATCGCAACAGCAATTGATAATCCTGGTTTTTCTCAGGCATTTCGGTTGCACATTCACCCGTCAGTTATTGCGAGGACTGGAACTGCTGGAAACGCAGGCCCAGCAAAGGCAGGCCAGGTTGGTGTTGGTGCACATGTTGCAGTCGGGCAAGGAAACCGATTACATCGGCGACCACTCTGAGATCGCGAGAATTGCCGATCCTCGTTGCGAGCTATATCGGGCTTTTGGATTGGGCAAAGGCGGATTTTGGGAACTTTTCGGTCCTCGTGTCTGGTGCCGCGGTCTGATGGCATTGATTCACGGTTGCGGCGTGGGTTACCTTGCCGGCGACGGCATGCAAATGCCCGGAGTCTTTCTTTACAAAAACAATCGAATTATCGCTTCACAACCCGCAAAAAGCGCGTCCGATCTACCGGATTTGCAGTTGCTATTTGAAGCTGAGACCTGAATCAGAAAAGCGTCTTATCCTTGCCCGGGAGGATGAATCAGGCGGAGATGATCAACCCCGTTTTTCTCCAACTCCGCCCAGTAGCGCTTTTCCAGATCCCCAGTCCGCGAGCGCCGATCTTCCTCCGGCATGATGTTCCATTCATCCAAGCCGATGCGGGTTATCAAGTCGCGGTCGGCAAGTCGAATGACCAACTCTTCCCAGAACGTCTCCCGTCGAAACTCATCGTAGCAATGGAGGAAAAAAGATTTTTTTTCAAACGACTCGGTGATTTGATGGGCCTGCTCCTCTTCATTGAACTCGATGATGTCGTTATATCCCGAATGAAAGAGATGTTCGAAGATTTTCTCCTCGAGAGAGTCGATCGCGGCCATCTTCACTTTGAATGCGGGATTCTGGTTCCATTCCGCAACCAGCGATGCCAAAGACAACATCTCCACAAGCGTGTGGACTTCAGATTTTGTGAAGCGAAAATTCATGGATAATCAACAGGACTCAGATTTTTACTTTCACCGAAATGGCTTAGATAAAGTGACGACTGCTTGACCAAAAGTCAACCACGGAAGCATGCGGTGGATGACTCCGGAAAGGGGCATTCTTTTTGAATACAATAAAGAGCGCCGGCGCTACGGAAGACTCAGCAGTTCGTTCACTTTTTTAACGATCGACTCGACCGTTGCGAGGCGGCCGATCCCCTGATAACCGCAAGCGAGATCACCGATGTCGGGATCGATGAAATGCACGCCGTCCTGCCGCAATGTCGCCACGTTGCGCTGGGTGGCGGGGTGTAGCCACATTTTTCCATTCATCGCCGGAGCAACCAGCACGGGTGTCTCGGATGGCAGCGCCAGATAGGTCGAACAAAGCGGGTCCGGTGCTAGACCTTGGGCAAACTGAGCCAGCAATGCTGCGGTAGCGGGGACAACAACAAACAAATCAGCCGAGTCGGCGAGTTCGATATGGCCTGGTTTCCATGATTGCTTCTCGTCTTCCAGCGTCACCAAAACCGGATGACGGGTTAGAGTTTGCATGGTCAGCGGCGTAATGAACTCGCAGGCTGCCTGGGTCATGATGCAGTGAATTAGATGTCCGGATTTGACCAGTTGCGAGGCCAAATCAGCCGCTTTGTATGCGGCGATGGAAGCGGAGATGCCAAGGATGATTTTCATGGTGAGTGTTCGTCATTGATGCGAGTAACCCGCAGACGTTCCGCCATGAGCAGGGACTTGAAGCGGATGTAATCCTCCTCGCGGGTGGAGGAAAGCAGTCGGTATTGATAGGTAGACCAGTGCGACATTTCCTCGAGAGCGTTTTTCATGCGCAAGGCAATCGTTTTCTCATCGTCGGTATTTCGTGCGGTCAGGCGAGCCCTGAGTTCCGCCTCGGACGGCGGCATGACAAAAAGATCCACCAGGGATCTGCGGATGTAGCCGTCCTGGCATTTGCGCACCTCTGATGCGCCTTGTACGTCGATGTCCATCACCACGTCCCTGCCCATAGCTAGATGGCCGCTGACTTCGGATTTCAATGTTCCGTAGGAGTTACCGTGCACCGTGGCATGCTCGAGGAACTCATTGGCTGCGATTTTTTTTTCGAAATCTTCCCGGCTTAAAAAATGATAATCATGGCCGTCCCGCTCGCCGGGTCGGCAGGGACGGGTGGTGCAGGAAGTTGAATAACTAGCCTCGCCTTCATCGGCAAGGCGGCGGCAGAGCGTTGTTTTTCCCGAACCCGAGGGGCCGGAGACGAGAAGGAGAATGCCGGTGCGTTCGGACATGGGGTAAGTGTGTACGAGATTTCCAGAGGATGGCAGAAAAAAATGGACAGCGGGGCGAGATTCTTGTAGGGATCAGTTGAAATGACTGGTCCACTTAGAGAAGGGGAAAAGAAAAAAGGACTCTCTGGCTTGGCATGGGCGGGACTCGGTTGCGGCGCGGTGCTATTAATTGCTCTGGTCGCCGCTGCATTGCTGGTCAAGGTTTGCAACAAAGCCGTGCACGAAATTTCCTCAGAAATGCAAAAAAACCCCGAGCGAAAAATTACTGAAATGGTGATTGGCATGCACCCCGATTTTTCCGTTGTCAGTTCCAACGATGACACCAAACAGATGACCATCAAGGAGGACAAGACCGGCAAGGAAATGACTTTTTCCTACAAGGACATCACCGACGGGAAATTCGGAATCACCGACAGTGACGGCACCACCGCTGCGATCGGATCCATCAAGGCAGAGGACCTTCCCTCTTGGGTTCCCCTACCAACGGCAGCGAAGATCAGCAGTGGGTTTCAATCAGTCAAAAATGGAAAAACAGTGGGTATGGTGGTGTTAATATCCTCGAACAAACCAGAGGATGTCATTGAATTTTACGAGTCCGCCACCAACAGTTGGAGCAGTGGCACTTTGTCGAAAAACAAAATCCAGATCGGCAATGTGAACCAACATTCTTTTGAGAAATCCGCCAGCGACAAAAAAATCAACGTCATGGCCCAGACTTCCAGCACTGGAACCCAGGTCACGGTAACATTCGAGGAGAAATAATCGCCTGCGCTGTGGAAACCGACACTGATCACTCCGAAGCACCAGACTGCCTACCGCCGATGCAATGCCCTTTTCATCACCAGAGTGATCCTTTTAAGGAAGCACGACGTAGCGATGGGGTGTTGATCAACATGTTTCAGGGTCGGCCAGTGCCGATGAT
>Ga0315905_10002090_pt1 | contig 21173 bp, 17 predicted proteins | sample LakEriMetagenome_5_FD_203522 | JGI IMG/M metagenome (GOLD analysis project Ga0315905, IMG submission 203522) | Freshwater fungal communities from buoy surface, Lake Erie, Ohio, United States - Buoy 4 MA121 | ecosystem: Environmental > Aquatic > Freshwater > Lake | place: USA: Lake Erie, Ohio...
AAAGCGAAACAGCGGATGCAACATAACAAGACAAAATTGCACTTTTTTTCCGTTGTTCCAAACCAAACTTTGTGGGGCTGTGCGATTATTTGTACTATTTTCGAACACTGCATGACATCCTTAAGAGCCAGCCTAGTATTTACAACCATTTTAATCGCAATCTCGATGCTCAGTGGATGTCAAAATGCACCCAAAAAATCGGGACCAAACGACATCGTGTGGATAAAGAACACGCACGCGCAGTTATTCCGAATCGGGCTGACCAAAACAGACAGTTTTCTGGAGGTGTATGATGCCCCTAAATCGATGCTAAGTATTGGGAAATTCTATTGGGGTAGCTCTTCAAAAATCGAGGGGTATCAAAAAATCGAAAATCGCGAAAAAATCGTGAGTTTATCAGCCATACATACTGGAATGTTGGCAGAGCTTGGACTAGCAAAATCAATTGTTGGCGTGGAATCGAAGCAATACATCGCCCACCCCGCAATTTATTCATCAACACTACTGGGTTCGGTGCAGGAACTTGCTCCAGACGGACCTATCATACCGGAAAAATTGGCAAATCTTAAACCCCAAATACTCATTGGATATGTCTTTAACATCCAAGAAAAAAACACCATAGAACGCATCGCCAAAAACCACTTTCCTGTAATTTGGGCCAACAATCACCTCGAACCTCACCCGTTGGGCCGCGCCGAATGGATTGTCGCCATGGGCTGGCTTTTGGGCAAATCGAAAGAAAGCGATAACGTATTCAAAGGGATATCAAAAGAATATTTGGCTATCGCGAAACAAGCGGCGGAAGCGGATCAAGAGAAAAAATCCACTACAGAATCCAACAGTTCCAAAGCACGACCCACCGTAATGATGAACATCCCTTATAACGGTCAATGGTTTGTGCCCCAAGGTCAATCTTATATGAGTCAGTTCATTTTGGATGCGGGAGGCATACCCATCACCCTTCAACCCGAAGGCAGCGGCAGCAATATGGTGGGATTAGAAAAAGCGTTGCAGGCCATGAAACTCGCCGATATTTGGATAAACACAGACAATTGCAACACCCGAAAATGCTTGACAGAAATGGAACCTAGGGTTATGAATATCAAAGCGATGCAAGGGAATCGTGTTTTTAATTTCAACAAAAAACTCAACTCCAATGGAAGTAACTCTTATTGGGATTTAGGATGTGTTTTTCCAAATCTTGTCTTGAGAGATCTTTACAACATCATTCAGAATGATACACAATCAATGTATTTTTACCAACGATGCAATTAAGTCGACAGCAGCTTTTTTCTTTTTGGGTTTGTCTGGGATTGATCGGACTGATTCTAATCGACCTATGGCCGAGTCAGGGAAATGCGATTGCGTTTTGGCAAAGTGAAATATTTTTGGAATTGCGACTGCCCCGTGTGTTGAGTGCGTTGATTGGCGGCATTGCATTGGGATGGAGCGGATTGATGATGCAGACTTTGTTTCGAAATCCATTGGCGGGTCCGTTTTTAATTGGGATCACACCCGGCGCCACCTTCGGTGTCGCCCTAACTACCTACCTGGGAAGCAGCCTCGGACTCAACGAAACCTTCAGCCACATTGCCATACAACCCCTCGCTGCGCTCGGGGGCGCCTTCCTTGTGCTTTCCATCCAACTTGCACTCCATAAAAAACTCTCCCAAATGCATTCTTTGCTTTTGGTTGGATTGGTGCTCGGATATTTCTTTGGCGCCATGGTTGACATTATCACCCAAACCGCCCAAGCGCAGCAAGTCAAGCAATTTGTGATGTGGGGCATGGGGAGTTTTGATCGCGTAATGTTGCAGGAACTCATCCCGCTTGGTGGCGCAACCCTATTGGGCGGACTCATCCTCACCTATCACCGCCATGCATTCAACACCTACTTACTCGGCGATATTCACGTTGAAAGTGCCGGAAAATCTGCCAAATCGCTCAGAAACTGGCTCATTATTGGAAGTGCAACCATGGCAGCTATCGTCACTGCGTTTTGCGGCCCAATCTCCTTCGTCGGCCTCATTGCACCCCATATTTCCCGAAAAATCCAAGGCACCGAAGCTCATCAAAAAAACATCTTCACCACAGCCATGGCCGGGGGATTACTCACCCTTGCCGCCGACATCATCGCCAATAACACTTTGGAAAATAGCACCTTACCCGTAAACGCCATCCTATCAATTATTGGCGCACCACTGGTCGTTTGGATGTTAGCACGAAAGTCCGGCTAACTAATCACTCCAACCTTTCCAACTTGATAATATTCTCAATCTGATGATCCAAGACCGGATCGTATTCCGTGAGCAATGAATGTCCGTAAATGCTGCCGAAAGCCTGCCAAAAAATAGCTTCGCCCGTGCCCCGATAATTCCGCATAATCTCCCAACTCGTCTTGCCTGTTTCGCGATGCAATAACTTCATCAAGACCTGACCCTCGCCTATTGTGAGGTTCTTCAATTGGTCCATATACATCTTTTTGATGCTCTCCTCGCACTGTTTGACATATTTGCTGCGCTCCCTGCGGCCCTTGATCGTCTGCAACTTGTCCTCCATCGCCTTCATCTTCATCGCAGCCATCTTGGCATAAGGCATCGTTTTGATAACCCTGCGCTTGAGTATCAAATACTCACGTCGCTTCGCTGCATCCATACTCGCCGACACATAAACGGGATCAATCCGATCAAAATCAGTAACCACGATGGTATCCACCGGCACTGCGTCCGATTGCGAAACTGCTGGCAACCAAAACAAAAGAAAAGTCAAGATACCCAGCGCAAATCTCTTCTCCATCACAAAAACACCCATCGCACTATAAACCAATCGCTTACAAAAAACAACTATCCCTGTCATATCCCTAAGCTGATTTCAATTTACGATCTCGCACCATTCCGCCCCAAACAAACCCCGCAACACCCAAAATCATCAATACCAACGATATCATCTGCGCCTGAGAGAATTCCATCCCCAAAAAATGATACAAACTAATTCCGTGCTCGCGAATGCTCTCAATCAACATCCTTTCCGCCCCAGCCATCATCATATAAATCGAAAAATACTGAAACGGCGCCCAACTGCGATTGCGCAATACATACCACAAAATCGCAAATAACCCCAATGCCATCAAGGCCTCATAAAGGGGTGTGGGATAAACCGGAACCGCTAACTGATAGCAATATTCACCCGAGCAACCCGGAATCATTTCCATTCCTGTTGATGCGTAATCTTTTCCCAAAACATTGTGAGGATATTTATAAGCCCAGGCCCAATCAGGCAAACCAGGATTGGCTTTCAAATTGGCAATACCCCAGTCGCCATCGCCGGAGAAATGACATCCAAAACGACCTAAACCATAACTCAACATCATCGCCGGACCGCCTGCGTCAAACACATGCATCCAATTCATTCCCTTTTTCGATGCATACCAAATCACGCCCGCCGCACCGCAAATCAACCCCCCGTAAAACGTCCAACCGCCGCTAGTTAACAAATCCATCAAAAACGTATCCCAATGAATCTCGCTTGGCGTTTCTAGCAAATGAAAGACTTTCGCTCCCAGGAAACCACTCAGCAAAGCAACCGTAGTAAGGTTTGGCATGTTCGCCGATGCACCCATTTCAACAATCGTCTCCGAAGGCGCAACGCTGCGCTGCTTCTTGTCGATTACCCACGTCCGCCACAACGAAAACGCCATCGACAAAAGTCCAAGCATCCAACTTCCTTCGGTAGAAAAAACGTGATCCTGAGGAGAAAATCCATCGCCGGTTTCCACCATCAAATAGAGAATTTTGTATCCAAAGACAAAAGCCATCACCGCGTTGAGAATAAACTCGTTGCGAGCCACGCCCACGCCGGTAACCTGCTTCACTTTTACTTTAGCGAACTGACCCAAAGCGGTTCTGCGATCGAACTCAGACGACATCACCCAGAAGGCCGCGCCTATGCTCAGAGCCACAAAAAAGCCGAAGGTATTAACCACTTTTAGAAATGGCAGGGAAATTCCCGTTAAATCGTACAGAAAATGATAGAGGGTTGGAAACACAGGTGCAAGTTAATGCGCAATCTCGGCGTAATCAAATGCGGCATTCACCCATCCTTCAGAATCTAGCGAGGAAAGCGTAACCTCCGACACAGTATTCACCAACAAAGGATCGTAATCGGTGGCCACTTTAATGTAGTTATCGGTAAAGCCAAACATCACCCCACGTCGCTCCTCTTCTTCAAACAAAACCGGTCTCCGCGTGCCCAAATGCTCACGATAGAAGGCCATGCGCTTTTTTTCACTGAGTCCGCGAAGCATTTCACCACGTTCCATTCTCACCTTCACCGGCACCACATCCTTCATTTTTTTGGCGGTGGTATTGGCGCGCTCTGAGTAAGGAAAGACGTGCAGGTACGACACATCCAATTCGTTCAAAAAGCGATAGGTTTCGAGGAAATTCTCTTCCGTTTCGCCGGGAAAGCCCACAATCACGTCCACTCCGATTCCACAATGAGGCATCAACGCCTTAATTTTTTGAATGCGTGACTGATATAAATCCGACAAATATTTTCTGCGCATCCTCATCAGAATCTCATCGCTGCCGCTCTGCAATGGAATATGAAAATGCGGAACAAAACGCTTGCTTTGCGACACAAACTCGATGATTTCGTCGGTGAGCAGGTTGGGTTCGATGCTACTAATTCGGTAGCGATCCACCCCTTCTATCACATCGATGGCTTTCACCAAATCAAAGAAATTCTGGTTGTGTTCGATGCCAAAGTCGCCTAGATTCACACCCGTTAACACGATTTCTTTCGCACCTTGCTGGGCCGCCTCCTTTACCAATTCGATGGTTTCGGCTACGTTTCCACTCCTACTCTTACCGCGGGCAAGGGGAATGGTACAAAAGCTACAGAAATAATCGCAACCGTCTTGAACCTTCAGGAAAATGCGGGTTCTATCGCCGAGGCTGTAGCCCGGCACAAATGTATTTACGTCTTTAATTGGGGCATTGTGCACCACTGCCTTCGGTTCTTTCACCAAGGAGTGAAGGTGCGATATCAATTCAAATTTCTCTGCGGCTCCCAAAACCATATCCACGCCGGGTATTTGGGCGATTTCATTTGGCTTGAGTTGGGCATAACAACCAATCACAACCACATAAGCATTGGGATTGTGTTTGAGTGCTTCGCGAACCACTTTTTTACATTTTCGGTCGGCGTGATCCGTAACGCTGCAGGTGTTAATCACATACAAATCGGCCCCATCCTGAAACTCCTTTTTCTCAAATCCCGCTTTGCTCAATTGCTGTCCGATCGCACTGCTCTCAGCAAAATTGAGTTTACACCCAAGGGTATAGAAGGCTACGGTTGACATTGGAGAATTGCAGAAAATACAAAGGTACGAAATCCCGAGGGAATCAGAATATCAATCCAAATTCCGAGCTCATGGAATCAGAATATCAAAGCATATTCTAGACTCCAGGTACCAATAAATTGTGGGGTTCCTGGCACTTCCTTAGAGGGATCAGTGGTAGGAGCAATCAGTTCTTGCTGGGTTTCGGCCACGCCATCGCCATCAGTATCCACCATACCCGTAAAAAGAAAATTGTTATTCAAATTTCGCAAGCCAAACTTCAAAGCGATAGAATATCCCAACGATTCTCCGCGCTGTTGAAAGCCCAACGAGGCCTGATAATCAAAAGCTTTCAAGGGCAACTTATCCCAAGTTTGAATACTATTATAGGTATTCAAGGCAGTAGGCAAAGGCGTTTTACTTGGACCTACGTATAATATCGAATTGAAATTATAACCCACTTGAACGCCCAATTGAAGTTGCTTTACTTTTACATCGCGCTGCTTGGTTAATCGATAATTGATTAGCAACGGAACATCCATACTCATAATGCTAATTTTGGTATACGAACGATTAATTGCTGTATCACCGGGCCTGCCGTTTCCAAAATTGCTGCCGCGCATGCGCAAATCCAACCCACTTTGAACGCCCCAAGGCGATTTTTTATCCAATTTAGAATGGAAGTAAAAACCCGCAAAAACACCGATACTCGGTCTCGGGTTTAGTAATTTCCCGCCATACATCGAACTCATGCCCATGCCCATTTTCAATCCATAGCGCTGTCGGCCTTCGTAAACCACATCAGAAACTGCTTGCGCCTGAGCTACCACCGTGAGGCAAGTCAACCCCAGCAATACGAGTATGGATTTCAAATTCATGTTATATACCTTTTCCTTTGAGTGCCGATGCAACAGCCACATCCATCAATCGCTCGGCAAACGGACGGGTGTAATCGTTCAACCCAGTCACCGCTGCCAGAATCTCATCTTTGGAGGCCTGCGATTGCAATAGACGCTCAAGGTCTTCGATGCGTTGTTTCGTCCCGTCGATTTCTTCTTGACTCATCATTCCCCCGTTTTTATCCAAGAAGCGTTTGGCCAAATAAATCAACTGTTGGGCCTCGTTTACTGCCTCTTGTTGCATGCGCAGTTGGACATCGCTTTGGGCAAACTGAAACCCATCGAGCAACATTTGCTCCACTTGGGCATCCGTAAGTCCGTATTGCGGCGTAATGTCGATTTCCTGCGATACATTGCTCCTGAGTTCCTTGGCCCTCACTTGCAACATCCCGTTGGCATCGATGGCAAAGCTGACCTCTATTTTGGGAAACCCAGCCGGCATGGCAGGAATTCCTTTTAATATAAACTCTCCCAATTTTCTATTTTCCGCCACCATTTCGCGTTCGCCTTGAAACACTGCGATTTTCATATTCACCTGCCCGTCGATTGATGTGGTGTATTCCCGACCCACTCTGGCTGGGATCTTAGAATTCCTTGGTATCAACACATCCATAAGTCCGCCTGCGGTTTCAATGCCCAAACTCAATGGGGTGACATCTAGCAGCAACACATCGCTTCGATTACCGGCCAACACATCCGCTTCGATGGCTGCGCCTAAGGCTACAACTTCATCGGGATTGATTTGGTTGTTCACCTGAACATGTGGAAAAAGCGACGTTAATAATTTATAAATTTCCGGATAACGGGTTGAACCGCCAACCATCACAACGGCTTGAATGTCGGACTCCTTTAAATGGGCATCCTTCAACGCGGCCGCAATGCAATTTTGGGTTTTTTGCAAGATGGGATTTGCGGCCGCCTGCAACTGACTGTAATTTAATGTTAGATCCACAGCCACCCCACCCACTATTATATTATTTCGATAAACACTCTCTGGATCGCCACTCAAATCAATCTTTGCCGATTCCGCCATCAACCGCAACTTCTGCTTATCACCGGCATCTAGGCCCTGAAGCACCTCCTGTTCCGATATCCAACACTGCATCACCGCACGATCAATATCGTCGCCGCCCAAAACTGTATCGCCCTTGGTCGACAAGACCTCAAAAACACCCTCTTCGATGGTCAAAATCGAGACATCAAACGTTCCGCCGCCCAAATCATATACCAATACTCGCTCCGCCTCGGTTGCATTTAAGCCATAGCTCAAACTCGCCGCAGTGGGTTCATTCAAAATTCTCAAAACATCCAAACCCGCCAATTTACCTGCATCGCGAGTGGCCTGACGTTGCGCATCGTTAAAATAGGCCGGAACCGTAATCACCGCTTGGTTGACATCGGCACCCAACGACTTCTCTGCTTTTTGCTTCAACGATTTCAAAATGATCGCGCTAAGTTCAATCGGATTGTAAAACGCATCGTCGATCATCACTTTCACCAGAGCATCCGTTTCATCATCAATGATGCGATAACTCAGAAAAGACTGAACATCCGACACATCTTTATAACTGCGGCCGAGCAATCGCTTGACACTATAAATGGTGCGATCCGGCGACGCAATCAAACCCTCCTTAGCAATATATCCCACCTGGGGCAACTGACCCGGCTGAAACCCAATCACCGAAGGCACCAAACTACCCATTTCGTCTACGATGATTTCTGGCTGATGCGTTTGCGGATTCACAAAGGCCACCAAACTATTCGTAGTACCCAAATCGATGCCCACCACTACGGCTGCTTTTGCTACTTTTCCCGATGCAATATCGATTTTAATTTTTGCCATTTCTTCCCAATATCAATGCACAAAGTTAACCCTTAGCACCATTGAAAGTTGATTCCTATTGATGAATAAATCGAAGAAAAAATGACAAATGTCACCATTTTGCTGACATTATTATGACAAAATCCTTACAATAGCTCGAGACAGATTCTTTGCACACCAAAGTAAATTTGCGACATCAAAAAAATGAAAAACAAAGGTCAATTTATTCTAGTTATTTGGGCCGCCTTATTATCAGGGCAGCTTTTTGCACAAACCGTTGTTTCTGACTCTGTCGCCATGGGCGCTGGATATGGCAAAGCGGTTTATTACAACATCAGAACAGGTGCAGAAGCATCTTCCCCAATAGACCAGTGGCATTTTTCACATACCACCGTTTCGCGCGATAACTGTATCCGCGTGAACCACATGGGCGGCGTAGAAGTGTATGCTTACCCGAAAGGTGACAACTCAAAGTTTTCTCAGTTCGATACTTCGGGATGGGCCGCATGGAAGAAATTCTATAACGATGTAAAAATTCATGAAAATGGTGCGCTAAACCAATCGGTAAACGCATCAAATATGTGGGATTTTAGTTGGGGTGTCTATGACCCAACCACAAAAGATGTTACTGGCGATTCGCTCTACCTATTTGTTATCACCCACCCTGGAATAGGTACCGGCAAATCCTTCGTAAAGTTCATGCCCATCAAACAAAACGCTAACGGCGATTTCATTTTCCGCACAGCTATGGTGGATGGCACTTCAGACAAAACGGATACGTTGTTACAAAGCAGTGCCACCGGCAAGAGTTACAAATATTATACTTTGGGTGTGGGCGATGTATACCCTGAACCGTCACGCGACGATTGGGATTTGTTGTTCACCCGTTACTATGCACTCACAACCCCTCCCGGTGGTGGAACACCCGTAATGTACCCAACCATGGGCGTTGAAAGCAAAAGAGGCACACGTGTATCAAAAATCACAACATACACTTGGGACGTTATGGCAGCCAATCCAGCCCAAACACTTATTGGAGTAAAGATGACTGGCACACCCACAGAATTGAGTAAAGACCTTACAAAAATTGGGGGCGATTGGAAATCTTTCGACAATTCAACTGGCAAATGGACAATCCAAACGGGTTGGAACTATGTAGTTGAAAGCACCAGAACCCTTGGCGCGATCAAAGACACCGCCTATTATATGATGTCGTTCACCGGCTTCACTGGCTCATCACGTGGAGAAAGTCAGTTCCGTAAATTGGCCCTTACGCCCAGCGCCTCGGCCAACCTCAAGAACCTAAAAATTGAAGCAAAATTGTTCCCCAACCCTGTTCAAAATGATTTACTCCTTTGGATTCCCCAATTGAATCAAGAAGCCCAAATACAAATCATGGCATCGAACGGTCAAATTATGCTCGACCAAACCGCCCAGTTCCAAACCGGATCTACCTTGAAATTGAACATCGAGGATTTGCCTGCAGGGCAATACTTTTTGAACGTGGTGGCAGGTAGCGACAAAGCGAGTTTGCCATTCGTAAAACACTAATTCCGCATGCGGAAAACGCTTCTTTGGTTGATAGGGATCATACCCGCAGTGCTTTTTTCACAAAGCAAAGACACCCTGTATGATTTGCAGGTGCTAGACCCTGCGAGTGTTTCCTGCTCCGTCAAAGGCGTTGCCGTGAGTGGTGCCACAGAGCAAGTCAAAGTCATTAGCGCCCAAACCATCAAAGAGATGGGTGCCCAAAATGCCGCGGAGGTTCTTCAGAACCAAAGCGGCATTTTGATTAGTCAGGATGCCCAACTCGGTACCGGCATCTCTTTGCAAGGCCTGAGCGGACAGTCGGTCAAAATATTGGTCAACGGTGCGCCGGTGGCCGGGCGTTTGAATGGCAACATCGACATTTCACAAATTCCTACAAACCAAATCGAACAAATAGAAATCATCGAAGGACCGATGAGCGTATTGTTCGGCTCCGATGCCATGGGTGGTATCATCAACATCATCACCAAACAGCCCATTTTGACCCGCACCAAAACCAATGCGCGTCTTTTCTTGGATGGCACACGAAATACCAATCTCGATGTGGATTTTGCCATTCCGGTGAAGCGACAGCATTCAACGTTGCAGTTATTTGCTGGTCGACATTCCTTTGGCGGCATGGACTTCGACACGCTCACCCGCAATTACGACTGGAAACCAAAAACCAAATATTTTGGGGGATTGGGATTTCATGTGAGGGGCGATAAATTCCGGCACGACGTTCGCGCGAACCACTTTTACGAAAACATGCTGGATCGCAGCAATGCGGAATTCAACCTAATCACCGTAACCGGCTACAACAATCGATTTTTTACCCAGCGCAGCGATGCAGCGGTTCAGAGTAGCGGCAGATTCAGCGTGGGAAACAAATCCATCAACGCCAAATTCAACAATAGTTGGAACGGCTACCATCGACTCAACACACTAGTGAAAAGAAACTTGGTAACCGGAGAGGAAACACCCTCATTCATTGGCGAGCGCGATACAACCCGAAACCACCTCTTCAACGCCCGAGGATTTTTTGAAATCGAAAAAAAGCGCGTTCGTAAAAACACGTTCATGCTGGGTTACGATGCCAACCACGAAATTTTATCTACAGGAAAAATTCGCGAGCCCAAAAGCATCACTGATGTGGGGATTTTCGCTCAAGGGAAATGGCAACCCAACCATCGCTTGCTCATTCAGCCTAGCTTAAGGGGCAATTTCAACTCCCGATTTGGTGAGCCCATTCTCACAAGAACACAAAATCTTCGCTTCACCCCTATCATTCCTGCCTTACAAACCCGCTATAAAATTGGCAACTCGATGTGGCGTTTGTCTTATGCAAAAGGGTATCGCGCACCCAGCTTGAAAGAATTGTATTTCTTGTTTGTAGACATCAACCACAATGTGCGGGGCAACGAACAATTGCAGGCGGAGGTAGCCCACAATGCCATGGCTTCCTACAAATACCGTCACACCTACCCCAACATCAATGGCAGAATATTGGCCGTGGAATTGAATACCCGCGGATTCTATAACCATGTTTCGCAGCAAATCCAACTGGCGATGCTGGATCAAAGCACTCAGTTGTATCAATACATCAACATTGGCAAAATCAACAGCACAGGGGCAAATCTCGATATCGACCTCACCTATAAAACTCACAGTCGCTCAGCATGGACTACCACAGCCACCCTAGGCGCAGACTGGATCAACACACGCAGTCAACTGTCCGATTCTAGCGATTGGCAGGGCTTCAATACCATTCAAGGTAAGTTCAACCTGAAATTGAGTCACCAAAAAACCAAAACCAGTGCTCAGCTATTCTGTCGGTACAGCGGCAATACCCGAGGATTTTTAGCCAATGGAAATACTTACCAAATTGCGCCATACACACTGGTTGATTTTACCCTAAATACCGCCATCGCCGACAAATCCAACCACCCAATCATGCTGCAAGCGGGGTGTAAGAATTTGTTGAACGTAACTCAACTTCAAGGTCAGGCCGGCGGAGGCATCCACGGTGGCAATGGCGTTCTGAATATTTCACCCGGCAGGGCCTTGTTTTTGTCACTCACCCTCCAATTCCAATGATACGCTGTAAAAATATCGCACTGCTAGGCTTGATCGCGACCGCTTTTTTTACCGCTTGCGAAAAACCTGAAAAACTATATCCGCAACCCAAAACATCTGTTGGACTTCAATCTCAAATTTTTGCCATGGGTGAAAATTACGCCAACCAGCTGTGGTTTGACTTCGCCACACAAAAAACTGAAACCAATGCTTTCGGACTTTGGCACATGGGCTTTTCTTGCGACCCCAGCCAACCCCGCGTTTCCATCAATGGTGGCATCAGTGCTAGCTTCGCTGTGGCACGATTTGCTGGAAGTAGTTTCGGCAAGATCACAACCGATAGCATCAAAAAAGTACAATGGCATTTCGACAACCCCAATGGAAATGCAGATTCTTCTGCCTTTCCCTCCGCATTTGTAAAAAATGGCGCTCAGTGGGAAGTGAATGACTACACCTACGTAATCGATTTGGGCGATAAAATCAAAGACAGCACCCGCTACGTGCAGCTCAAATTCAATGATTGTAAACCTGGTCAATCGTACGATTTTGAATACAAAAATTTGGAGCCCAATGGTTTTCTGCGCAAACAGAATATCGCGTTGAACGTAGATAAAAACTTCGTGTATTATCAGTTTTTGGCGCATCGCATAGTAGACAACGAACCTTTCAACAACGAACTGTGGGACATTCTATTTACAACCTACAAAGAGAGTGTGCCGGATGCCAACGGCGTGCCCTACCCTTATGTGATTCGCGGGGTACTGATTAACCCCAAGAAGGTTTCAGTGGCGCAGCTCAACAACATTCCCTTTGATGCTGTAAATCTCACCACTGCTCGATCTGTTTCATTTTCCAAAAAACAAGATGAAATTGGTTACGATTGGAAACAATACGACCAAACCGCCGAGCGATATACAATGGTCCCCAACCGTGTGTACCTGATCAAAACCACAGACGCTATGATCAAAATGAAGTTTGTGGATTTTTACAACGATCAAGGCGTCAAAGGGTATCCAAAAATGGCTTGGGAAATTTTGAAATAACCTTTCCTCGCAATTTTTACCGCTTTGGTACAATGTCATTTTTATTTCTCAATTTTTTGAATAATTTGCATGCAACAAGTCGGTTCTCCGATGAAATGTCTACACTTAAAAAATCAAAACTTATTACCTTTACCACAGAATTCAGCCTACCGTGAAATATACAATATTAGCCCTTTCCGCACTTGCCTTCGCGCATGCATCATTCGCCCAAACCGCACCTTCAGTATCAGCGGCAAAAGCGGAAGAACCCCATTTAAAAAACCTCACCCAATTGACCTTTGGGGGCGATAACGCAGAAGCGTACTGGAGTTTTGACAGTAAAGCAATCACTTTCCAAAGCAATTTCAAAACGTGGGGAGTTCAATGCGATCAGATTTTCACATCACCCATCAAAAAAATGGGAATAAAGGATACCACGAGAAAATCTACACTCGTAAGTACCGGTTTGGGTAGAACCACTTGCTCTTATTTCATGCCGGACAACAAGCACATCCTCTACGCCAGCACTCACGAAGGCGACGCTGAATGTCCGCCAACCCCAGAATCAAATGGCAAATACGTTTGGGCTATCTATTCCAATTTTGATATTTATGTCGCTGATTTAAAAGGAAATATCAACCAAAAATTGACAAACGCACCCGGATATGATGCCGAAGGAACCGTTTCGCCCGATGGCAAATCTATCGTTTTTACGAGCACTCGCTCAGGCGATTTGGAACTCTGGATCATGGACATCGATGGCAGCAACCAACGACAAATCACCACGGGATTGGGTTATGATGGTGGCGCATTTTTCTCGCCGGACAGTAAAAAACTCGTTTTTCGCGCTTCACGCCCTGAGACCGAAGAGGAAAAGGCAAAGTACATCGACCTGCTGAGCAAAGGACTCGTAGAGCCTACGAACATGGAAATTTACACCTGCAACGTGGATGGCAGCAACCTCAACCAAGTCACTCACCTAGGCAAAGCAAACTGGGCGCCCTTTTATCATCCCGCAGGCAAAAAAATCATTTTCTCTAGCAACCATCACAGCAAAAGAGGCTACGATTTCCAACTGTATATGATCAACGAAGACGGCACAGGTCTTGAGCGCATCACAAGCAATAGCATTTTCAATGCCTTTCCGATGTTCTCTCCCGATGGCAAAAAGTTGATTTTTAGTTCAAATAGAAACAATCACGGTACGCGCGACACCAATCTTTTCGTCGCCGAATGGGTTGACTAATTTTCGATGCGATGCTTGTTAAATCAGAGGCACTGGTCATCAAGCGCACCCCCTACACGGATCATTCCGCCGTTGTAAAACTGTTTACCCGAGAGTTTGGGCTACTCCCCTTTTTGATTCAAGGCCTACACGGCAAACAAAATAAGAATTCCCTTTTCCAACCCGGAACCCTCATCGAAGTCGTTTTTCACAAGCAAAATCGCGGTATGATGCGGGCCAAGGAAATCTCGCTGATTTCAGGCTGGGGATACACCCATCACCCACTACACGACCAAGTACGATGGTTTTTTCTTGAGATTTTGAGTCATAGTTTACATGAAGAGCAGCCAGAAGAAATACTATTCGACCTTAGCAAAGTCACATTTCAATCGCTAAACGACGGCTGCAAACACTTACCGATTTTACCGATTCAATTTTTATATAAATTTTGCGATGTCACCGGTCACGGCATTCAAATAACACAAGAAACAAAACGAATTGGGTTCGATATTTTATCGGGGATGCCTGCCACCTCAAAGAGCGTTCCTTCCAACATGATCGATGGGGAATTGTGCACCGCACTCGAAGAAATTTCCGTCAACAACGACTTTACGCTACCGTCCAAACAAAGAAGGAGCCTCGTCAATAAGCTAGTACAGTACTTAGAAATTCACGCCATTCCTGGCAAGACATTGAAGTCGCTAGACATCCTGCAAATGATTATGCAAGAACCGCAGTCGTAGCCCCTTCGTTAAGCATCGCCACAGCCAAATCCACCATATTCTTAGAGCCAATAAACAAAGGCACACGCTGATGTAATTCCGTTGGCTTCACATCCAGAACTCGCTCAGTTCCAGTACTCGCTGCACCACCGGCTTGTTCAACCAAAAACGCCATCGTATTGCACTCATACATCAATCGCAATTTTCCATTGGGTGTGTTCTCCGTGGGAGGATAGAAAAAGATCCCGCCCTTTAATAAATTCCTATGAAAATCGGCGATCAATGACCCAATATACCTTGCAGAATAAGGTCGGTCCGTAGACTTATCCTTCGTCTTACAATAATTGATATACGCTTGAACACCCGCTGGGAAATCCTCAAAATTCCCTTCGTTCACACTAAATATCTTTCCGTCTTCGGGCGTTTGAATATTGGGATGACTCAAGCAAAACTCCTGAATGCCATCGTCCAACGTAAATCCATTCAGGCCCACGCCTGTTGAATAAACCAACATCGTACTAGAGCCATAAATAAAATATCCCGCAGCCACCTGATGCTTACCTTTTTGTAAACAGTCATCGATACTTGGGGCAGCCATTGGGTTTTTGCGACTGTAAACCGAAAAAATGGTCCCAATACTCGCATTCACATCAATGTTAGAACTACCGTCCAAAGGATCCATTGCCACCACATATTTCTCATTTTCAGCACCTTCAACGTAATACACATCGTCGTTCTCTTCAGAGATAATCATACACACCTCACCACTTCTCTCAAGGTTGGCAATAAAAATATTGTTTGCAATGATATCCAACTTTTTCTGCTCCTCGCCCTGAATATTCGTAGACCCTTGATTACCAAGTATATCCACCAAACCCGCCTTGCGAACATCGCGATTCACCATCTTAGCTGCGAGCTCCAACGACCTAAAAATCTTACTTAAAGAACCTTGGGCGTCCTTATACAGCGACTGCTGATCAACAATAAACTGTTCGAGGGTGATAACTTTAGAATAGGACATAACTACTTTAACAACAAATGGTATTTATTTTGCAAAACAACAACAAAAACCCCAATTAAACGACTACTAACACATCAATGAGAATTTTCAAATTTGGAGGTGCCTCCATAAAAGACGCTGCAGGAGTAAAAAATATGGGTTCCATCCTTACCGCAAATGAATCCAACGACATGCTGGTGGTAATTAGCGCTATGGGAAAGACTACCAATGCGTTAGAGTCGGTAATTCACCACAAATATCACAATACCGGCCAAGTAAAAACGGCATTACAAGTAGTTTTTGATTATCACAATGGCATCCTTGCAGAACTATTTGAATCGAGCAATTTATTTGGTGTAAGCGACATAAAAAACTTGTATTTGGAGCTAGAGAACTTTGTTGATAGCCCAAGTGCTCAGGATGATTACGATTTTCTATACGATCAAATCATTGGTTACGGGGAATTGATAGCCACCAAAATCGTAAGCCACTACCTTTTGTCGCAAGGAATTGAAAATCAATGGGTAGACGCGAGAAACTTCATCATCACAGATGCCAGGCATCGGGATGCTAGGGTTCAATGGAAAGAGACCGAAGAATTGATCAAATCCGATTTAATACCCATCGCAAAGACAAATTTGGTCATTACCCAAGGTTTTATTGCCAGTGGAAAGAGCGGGGTAACGACAACACTGGGCAGAGAAGGTTCCGATTACAGCGCTGCCATTTTTGGAAGCGTTTTGGGCGCCGAAAGCATCACCATTTGGAAGGACGTGGCCGGTGTGATGAATGCCGATCCAAAAAAGTTCGACAATGCGGTATTGATTCCAGCGCTCACATACAACGACGCGATAGAATTGGCCTACTACGGAGCTTCGGTGATCCACCCCAAAACAATTCAACCCCTCAAGGCCAACCACATTCCTTTGTTTGTTCGATCGTTTTTGAATCCAACCGCGCCTGGAACCAAAGTGAGCGATGAGAATTCTCGTATCGAGGTTGCTTGTAAAATACACAAAGACAATCAGTTGCTACTAGAAATCAGCACAAAAGACTTTACTTTTATCGCCGAAGACCACCTAAAACAAATCTTCCAAGCCTTGTCGGAAAATAAAGTGCGATGCAATTTGATGCAGAATAGCGCCATTGTCTTCCGGTGCGTAATCGACAACAAGGAAAACAAACACAATCCATTGGTGAAAGCCTTGGAGCAGCTGGGTTTGGAGGTATCGGTGCAGAACGACCTCGAATTATTGAGTATTTACCATCCCGAAGGCGAATTTGATTCAGCGATACATTTCGCATCAAACCAAACCATCGTTTTACAACAGAATATGGGAAATTCAATCCACTATTTATTGAAAAGCAACTAAAATCAATTGGACGACCGGACCTTTAATCGCTGTCCGACATTGATTTGGTTGGACGACAAAGTATTCCAAAAACGAATCTGCTCCACCGTAACTCCATAGGCTTTGGATATCGAATACAAAGTCTCTCCGGATTCCACGAAGTGATACGTATCCATCGGCTTTCCATTTGGCGATACATCATTGCTCATAAACTTGCGATAATCAACCGGTTTTGCCGTTTGCATTCTACTGGCGGTATCACTACCAGGGATTAAAGTGGTAGGAGGATTGGAACGTTTAGAACGCAAATTCAATACTTCTCCAGGCTGCACCTCTTCTCCTGGTTCCAAGCGATTTAACTTATACAAATGCTTCACCTTTACACCGTATTGCTGCGATATTTCACGCATGCTTTCGCCGGGTTTTACTAGGTGATTGGTCTCTGTTGAACGACGTCTTTTGGGTTTTAAATAGATGATTTCACCGGGATTCAACATTTGTCCTTTTTCGATATCGTTGTACTTGTAAATCTGCCAAATCCCCATGTTATACCTCGCAGCAAGCGCTTCCGGGGTTTCGCCAGACTTAGCGATAATGGCTTGAATTCCGTTGACTTCAGAAACACCGGCCAAAGGGTTATTCCCACCTCCAGGCGTGCTGTTCGAATTGCCTTCCGATGGAATCACAAAATCATCACCCATAACCACCATACTATCAAACTGACCCAAATGATACTTTTCGATCACCCCTATTAAAATATTCGCATAGCTGGGATTTGTCGCATAACCTGCCTCGCGCAATCCTGTGGCCCAACCCTTGTAATCCGTAGCACTCAACTCAAATAAAGGAAAATATCGTTTGCTATTTTTTAGAAACAACGAATGGTCGCGGTAACTTTCATAAACCGAAGGATATCCCCTAAAACACTCATCTTTTGCATCGTCATCGGCCAAACAAAAAGTACCCGTCCAGTTACTTCTGCATTTGATCCCAAAGTGATTGTTACAATTTTTCGCCAATTTGCTATTGCCGCTCGCACTTTCTAAAACGCCCTGACCTAAGGTAATACTGGCAGGAACGCCATGCATGCGCATCTCTTGCATCGCAACGACCTTAAACGAGTCGATGTACTCGCGGGTACTCATCAACTGACCCTTTACATCAGATGAAATCAGCAATGCAAACAGCATCATAAAGGGGATTAAACGACCGCACAGTATCCTGTTCAATTTCATAAAAACAAACCTAAGCAATGGAATCAGTGACTTTAGAATCAAATTATCCAAGGAATGTGTACTACCGTGTAAATTTTCGCCCATAAATCCCGAAATTTGTACATACCATGTTAAAACGTTTTCTATTAACGCTCCTAACAATTTTAGCCGTTTCGCAAATCTCTGCCGCCGGCTTTCCCAAGCCCAAGTTTGTAGCAACCTTTTCAAAAACCACCGTCAAATCTGGCGATATCATTGAAATTATTGTTCGATTTGATGTCGCAAAAGGCTTCCACGTATACAGTGAAAAAAGCGATTGCCCAGAAGACGATGGTCCGATTCGTGCAAGTTTCGACTTTACGCCGAATGCTTCCTATCAAATAGTTGGGAAATTCTATGGCGTGGGCGACCACATGGTGAAAGAAACCGATATCTGGAATTGCAGCACCGGCGAATTCGTTGGCAAAGGTGAATTCCGCCAGAAAATCAAAGTATTGGGTTCCATCACGGGCACCGGTATCGAAATGATTTTTAACGGTCAAATTTGTAATGAAAGCGGATGCGATAATATTCGGGATCAGAAAATCACTACCCCTACATTAACAGTCAGTGGCCCAACTTTAGCCGCCGACCCGATCGCCACCCCAAATACCGAAACCGCAAATCCTTCTCATGTCGCTGCGCAGAACAACGATTCAAGTCAGATCGCCGTTACCCCCAATACCGAATCAAACCCCGATCAACCCGCCTATCGCAGCGGAAAATCAGTTGACGCCAAAACGTTCAATGGCATGGCCAGCGAAGAAAAAAGCGAAGGTTTCATGGGATTGTTTATCCTTGCCTTTTTAAGCGGACTTACCGCATTGCTTACTCCTTGCGTATTCCCCATGATTCCGATGACGGTTTCATTTTTTATCAAAAACAACAATAGAAAAATCGCTTTGCGCGATGCCGCCATTTTCTCAATCAGTTTAATCGGCTTCTATACCATCATCGGCACAATTGTCGCCATGACCTTCGGTTCTAACGCCGTCAACTTTGTCAGCACCCACTGGATCCCCAACATTTTCTTTACGCTGATATTTATCGTTTTTGCTGCAAGCTTTTTTGGCGCTTTCGAAATCACTTTACCATCATGGATTGTCAATAAGGTAGATCAGCAAGCCGACAAAGGAGGCATCACCGGAGCTATATTCATGGCGGTGACCATCGCTTTGGTATCGTTTTCTTGCACAGGGCCCATCGTTGGAACAGTTTTGGTTGAGGCGGTTCACGGCGATAAACTCAGACCCATCGTCGGAATGTTTGGCTTCTCATTGGCCTTCGCGTTACCCTTTGGATTACTTGCCCTTTTCCCATCGTGGTTAAACAATTTGCCAAAAAGCGGCGGATGGTTGAATAGCGTAAAAGTTGTTTTAGGATTTGTAGAACTCGCATTTGCCTTAAAATTCTTGAGTATCCCAGACCAAACTTATCACTGGGGAATCCTCGACCGAGAAATCTATCTCAGTATTTGGATTGTCATTTTCACCCTCATGGGATTGTATTTGATGGGTAAAATCAAATTCTCGCACGACAGTGAAATTAAGTATTTCAGCGTTCCTCGCTTGGGCTTAGTAATTACCACATTCACTTTTGTTGCCTATATGATCCCCGGATTATGGGGTGCACCGCTCAAAGGATTGGCAGGTTACTTACCCCCGTTGAGCACCCAAGACTTCAATAGCAATATCAAAGGCGGCGCTCATGGAGAAGGCAATATCACAACTACCCCGTCCTATGCCAACGAACTGCACATCCCTCATGGATTGGTCGGTTACTACGATTACGACGAGGCTTTGGCCGCTGCAAAAGAATTGAAAAAACCTCTATTCATCGATTTTACCGGACATGGTTGTGTAAACTGCCGAAAGATGGAGGAAAAAGTTTGGTCCGATGAAGCCGTATTAGCCATCCTCAAAAAAGACTACGTCATCGTTTCACTTTATGTAGACGATAAAAAAATAAAATTGCCAAGCAGCCAATGCTTTACCACACCCGATGGCAAAAAGATTACCCGCCTCGGCGATAAGAACGCTTTCATTGAAGAACTTTATTTCGGCAAAACCACCCAGCCCTTATACTGTTTGTTAGACCAGAATGAGAACTTGCTACAACCTGCTTTGGGTGCCGATCATTTCCAGTTCAATGTCGACCCCTTTGTGGAGTTCCTAAAAAATGGAACTTCAGAATTTAACAAGCGTAAATAATTCAGACGTCATGAATCGTATCGAATCCCATTTTGAGCAAGCATTGGAAACCTTAAAAACCTTCGCGGCGGATAAGGACCAAATGCAAAACATACAAAAAGCGGCCAATGCCATGATCACCCAACTGCAAGCGGGAGGCAAAATCCTTTCCTGCGGTAACGGGGGAAGTCATTGCGATGCGATGCACTTTGCGGAAGAACTCACGGGAAGATATCGTGCGAACCGACCCGGAATTGCGGCCATTGCCATCAGCGATGTTAGTCATATCAGCTGTGTAGGAAACGATTACGGATTCGACCAAATCTTTTCTCGTTATGTGGAAGCCGTAGGCTCTAAAGGCGATGTATTATTGGGAATCAGCAGCAGCGGGAATAGCATCAACGTGGTGAATGCAATGCAGGCAGCCAAAGCCAAAGGCATGGTTGTGATTGGGTTAACCGGCAAAGACGGTGGCAAAATGGCCTCGTTGTGTGATGTTGAAATTCGTGCCCCACATTCAGAATTCGCCGATCGCGCGCAAGAAATTCATATCAAAGTGATTCACGCCCTCATCGATAGCATTGAAGTGGGACTAGGTTACAGCAAATAGTTGTATTATTGCCGAGATGCATTTTATTGGATTTATTGGAATCGTTGTCATACTGGCCCTAGCCTTCCTCCTTTCAAACAACAGAAAGGCAATCAACTATCGCACCGTGGGTGTGGGTTTATTGATTCAAGTTAT